>Ga0255303_1000002_pt1 | contig 24223 bp, 24 predicted proteins | sample MistaT_19_FD_183679 | JGI IMG/M metagenome (GOLD analysis project Ga0255303, IMG submission 183679) | Metatranscriptome of freshwater microbial communities from Mississippi River, Louisiana, United States - Miss_Miss_RepC_8d (Metagenome... | ecosystem: Environmental > Aquatic > Freshwater >...
CGATAATCGGGCATGCCCGTCAGAACCCTGCCTGCCACCGAAGCCCTGTCACGCCTGGGCGACTTCGACACCGTCATCGATGCCCGAACCGAGGACGAGTACACCCTCGACCATGTGCCCGGCGCCATCAACTGGCCGACCCTGGACAACCAGGAGCGCATCGACATCGGCACGATGTACAAGCAGGTCAACGCGTTCGAAGCCAAGAAGCGGGGGGCAGCGATCGCGGCCCGCAACATCGCAGCCCACATCGAGCGTCATGTCCTGGACAAGCCCAAGGACTGGAAGCCGCTGGTCTACTGCTGGCGCGGAGGCAACCGCAGCGGCTCCCTGGCGACCATTCTGGGAGCCATCGGTTTTCAGGTCACGCTCATTGAGGGAGGCTACAAAGCCTGGCGTGCGGCCCTGGTGGACGACATGCCCCGACTGGCGCAGCGCCTGAACTTCCGTGTGGTCTGCGGCCCCACGGGCAGTGGCAAGACCCGGCTGCTGCAGGCCCTGGCCGATCAGGGTGCCCAGGTGCTGGACCTCGAAGCGATCGCCTGCCACCGCAGCTCGGTGCTGGGGCACATACCCGGGGTGCCACAGCCCAGCCAGAAAGCCTTCGACCGCCTGATCTGGGATGCCCTGCAACGCTTCGACCCTGCCCGCCCCGTGTTTGTGGAGAGCGAAAGCAAGAAAGTCGGCAACCTGCGTGTGCCAGATGCCCTCATCGAAGCGATGCGCGGCAGTCCCTGCATCGACCTGCGCCTGCCCGACGAGGAGCGGGTGGCGCTTCTGCTCGAAGACTACGATTTCTTCGTGAAGGACACCGCGCACTTCTGCGAGCGCCTCAAGGCCCTCACCGAGCTGCGTGGACACGCGGTGGTCGACCGCTGGATTGAACAGGTTCAGGCAGGCCAGATCCCGGCGGTGGTGCTGGACCTGCTGGTCAGCCACTACGACCCTCTCTACATGGCCTCGATCCGTCGCAACTTCCGGCAATATGAACAGGCCGGCGTGATCGCCCTGCCCAACCGATCAGCCGCAGCACTGCAGGAGGCGGCCCGGCAACTTGTGACCAGTCACGCCTCAGTCGTCTGACCGCAGCGCCGACAGTGCCTGCGCAAGATCTGCCTTGAGGTCCTCCACCCCCTCAAGACCGACCGCAAAGCGCACCAGGCCCCCTTTGTGAGGCCAGCGGGTCGCTGAACGGATGGCCGGGACATCGTAGGGAGCGCACAGGCTGATGGGGCCGGCCCAGCTCCACCCCAGTCGGAACAGCTGCAGCCGGTCACAGAAGGCATCCACCTGCGCCTGGCTGAAACGTTCTTCAAACACCACACTGAACAGGCAGGCCGCCGCCCGCGCATCCCGCCGCCATACCTCATGTCCGGGTGAGCCCGCCAGCGCAGGATGCAGGACCTGAGCCACCCCCGGCTGGGTCTGCATCCAGGTCGCCAGCGCTCGCGTGGCAGCATCCTGGGCCTGATAACGCAGGGTCAAGGTGGGCAGGCCACGCAGCACCAGTTCGGCGTCGTTGGCGCCCACGCCCAAGCCCAGACGCATGTGGGTCAGCAACACCTGCCGGTGCAGGTCTTCGTCCAACGTCACCACCGAACCCATGAGGACATCGGCCCCGCCACTGGGGTACTTGGTCAGCGCCTGCATGGACACATCCACACCGAGCTCGAAGGCACCGAACGCCAGCCCGGCGCCCCAGGTGTTGTCCAGCGCCGAAACGATCGGGCGTGAGCGCCCTTCATTGGCCCGACGGATCACGGCCACCAGCGCGGGGATGTCGGGAAACTCCAGGGTGATGGACCCCGGGGCCTCAATCCAGACCAGGCGCGTGGCCGGCGTGATCTTGGCCGCCAGATCGGCGGGGTTCATGGGGTCGTAGTAGCGGTGCTCAATGCCCCAGGCCTTGAGCTCCACACTGGCGAACGCCTTGTTGGGCCCATAGGCGTTGTCGGGAATCAGCAGTTCATCGCCCTGCCGAAGAAAGGCCATGTCCACCAGGGACACCGCAGACAGGCCGCTGGGCGCCAGTACGCAGTAGCGCCCTCCCTCGATGGTGGCGATCCGCTCCTCCAGAATGAAGGTGGTGGGTGTGCCGTGGAGACCGTAGGTATAGCCGCTCTTGTCCTTCCAGTCCTGAGTTCGCAAGGCCTGCACATTCGGAAAGAACACGGTGGATGCCTTGTGCACGCCCGGAGCCACCGCATCAAAGCCATCGGGTGCTCGGTAGGCATGATGGATGAGCTGTGTGGACAAGTCGGTCATGGCAGGGGTTCCAAATGGGGATGATCAATGACAAACGGCCCGCAAGCGGGCCGCCATCTTCATGAGAGCAGGTGGTCGGAGAGCCGCAAGCTCATACCTTCCATTTCTCGATCAGTTGCGCCGGACGCATGCTGTCGTAGCTTTCGAAGGGCTGATGGATCCAGGGGTTGGTCGGCAGAAACTCCACCGAGTAGTCCGGCGTGAACACCGACACCGCCTTGGTCCAGATCACGGCACTGCGCAACTCGGTGATGGGTTGATAGTGGTTCTTCAGGGTGTCGATCACCGCGCGCAGGGTGTGACCCGAGTCCGCCAGGTCGTCGACCAGCAGGACCCGGCCGGCGATCTCGCCCTTGGGCGTCGTGATGTAGCGGGCAATGTCGAGCTGCCCCTGCACGGTGCCGGCATCGGCGCGGTAGGAACTGGTCGACATGATGGCCAGCGGCTTGTCGAAGATGCGCGAGAGGATGTCACCGGGTCGCATCCCGCCACGGGCCAGACACAGGATGGTGTCGAACTCCCATCCCGACTGGTACACCTTGATCGCCAGCTTCTCGATGAGGTTGTGGTACTCGTCGTACGACACGTACAGGTGTTTGCCGTCTTCGGTCAGCATGGGCGCTCCGCGGTGGGGGTATGGTGGAATTCTGCAGAAAAACCGGGCCCTGGGTATCAGGCCTGGTACGGATGGCGGATCAGGATGGTGTGATCCCGGTCTGGGCTGGTGGAGACGACGTGGATCGGCACGCCGGTGGTCTCCTGGATACGGTCCAGATAGCGCCGGGCGTTGGCCGGCAGGTCCTCGTAGCGTGTGACCCCCACCGAGGACTCGGTCCAGCCGGGCAGCGTCTCGTAGACCGGCTGGCAGCGCGCAATCTCGTCCGCACCCATGGGCAGGATGTCGATCTGCTCGCCGTCAAGTTCGTAACCCACGCAGAGCTTCAGCTCGGGCAGCCCGTCCAGCACATCCAGCTTGGTGATGCAAAGACCAGACAGTCCGTTGACCTGGGCCGAGCGCTTGAGCAGTGCGGCATCGAACCAGCCACAGCGGCGCGAGCGGCCGGTGGTCACGCCCTTTTCGGCGCCCACGGTGCTCATGTGCCAGCCCGGCGTGCCTTCCTTTTCCCACTCCAGCTCGGTGGGGAACGGACCTCCGCCCACGCGTGTGCAATAGGCCTTGGTGATGCCCAGAACGTAATGCAGCAGGCCAGGACCGACACCCGCACCCGCGGCCGCATTCCCGGCGACGCAGTTGCTGGAGGTGACGAAGGGATAGGTGCCATGATCGACGTCCAGCAAGGTGCCCTGGGCACCTTCGAACAGCAGATTGGCCCCGGCCTTGTTCGCCTCGTTGAGTTCGCGCGACACGTCGGCGATCATCGGCTTGAGCTGCTCCGCCTGGGCCATGGCTTCGGCATAGACCGGCTCGAACTGGATTTCGCCATCCTTCATGTAGCCGGCCAGTTTCTCGTCCCAGACCATGTCGGCCGAATGCAGGAAGGTGGTCAGCACATGGTTGTGCAGCGCCAGCAGTTCACGCAGCTTGGCCGCAAAACGCTCGGGGTACTTCAAGTCCTGCACGCGCAATGCGCGGCGGGCAATCTTGTCTTCGTAGGCAGGGCCGATGCCTCGACCCGTCGTGCCGATCTTCTCCGTGCCGGCCTTGACCTTGGCCGCTTCGCGGGCGATGTCGATGGCCGCGTGGAATGGCAGGATCAGCGGACAGCCCTCGCTCACGCGCAGGCGCGATCGGACCTCGACCCCGGCTTTCTCCAGGCCGGCAATTTCCTCGAACAGCTTGCCCACCGACAGCACCACGCCATTGCCGATGTAGCACTTGACCCCGGGACGCATGATGCCACTGGGGATCAGGTGGAGCGCCGTCTTGACCCCATTGATCACCAGCGTGTGGCCCGCGTTGTGGCCACCCTGGAAGCGCACCACGCCCTGGGCCGTTTCGGTCAGCCAGTCGACCAGCTTGCCCTTGCCCTCATCACCCCACTGGGTGCCCACCACGACCACGTTGCGCCCGGGTTGCACGGCGCTCTTGCTGTTCATCATCTCTGCTGATTCCGATTAGAGGGTTTTGAGGGTCCAGGCTCCGCTGGCGGGGTCTTTGACCAGTTCGCGGTCACACAGGAACTCGTCGACTTCGTGATCGTGGCCTGGCAGTGCACAAACCACGGTCTGTCCCTGCTGGCGCAATTCGGCAATGGCCTGACGCAGGCTGGCGTCGGTGCCCCAGGGCGCCCGGATGGCCGCCACCAGCGGACGGGGCGCGACCGCCGACACCAGTTCCTTGAGATCCAGGCTGAATCCGACCGCAGGACGCTTTCGGCCAAAAATGGCGCCGACCTCGTCGTAGCGGCCACCCCGGGCCAGTTCCAGCGGCTCGCCACGTCGGCCACGGGCAAACACGGCAAAGCGCATGCCCGTGTAGTACGCGTAGCCGCGCAGATCCGCCAAGTCGATGGTGACCGCCATGCCTCTGACCTGACTGGCCAGCCAGGAAAGGCTGTCCAGCGCCTCGTGCAAGGCCGGCGATGGCTGCAAGCGCTGGCGCGCCTCCTCAAGGATCGATGCGTCGCCAAACAGGCGTGTCAGGGTGACAAGATCCCGCTGCACCGTGTGCGGCAAACCCTCGGACAATAAGGTCAATGCCGACACATCCTTGGCGGCCAACGCCGTATGGATCGACTGAACGCGTGAGGGGTCCAGCGAGACGGGCGCCATGACCGCATCGATCACCCGGACATCGGCCATGTCCAGCTGAAGCCCATCGAGTCCGGCCGCCGCCAGACAGGCCTGGGCCAGCTCCAGCGCCTCAAGATCGGCTTCACGACCGCCATGACCGTAAATCTCGGCGCCGAACTGCAAGGGCTCCCGACTGGCACCGGGACGATCGACCCGTGTGTGCACGACGGGGCCGCAATAGCACAGGCGGGTAACCCCCAGGCGGTTGAGCAGGTGGGCGTCAATGCGCGCCACCTGCGGCGTGCTGTCCGCACGCAGCCCCAGGGACCTGCCCGAGAGCTGATCCACCAGTTTGAACGTGTGCAGATCCAGCGCTTCACCCGTCCCCGTCAGGAGCGACTCCAGGTGTTCCAGGAGAGGCGGCATGACGAGCTCATAGCCGTAGCCCCGGGCCGTATCGAGCAGGCTCCTGCGAAGTTCTTCGATGTGCCGAGCCTCGGACGGCAGGACATCGGCAATGTGATCCGGGAGAACCCAGGCGGACATGGAAATTCAGGAGGCTGTTAAAAACGTGATTTTACCGGTGAAGTGGACGCGGATCCGCATCCAGATCGGCGGCAGGCTGTCAACCCGCCTGCTCAGCCCCGGCGGTCAGTTGCCGGGCCACCACCAGACCAGCAGGCCCAGTGCCACAGTGACCAGCCCGTAGAAACGGATCTGGCCGTCCTGCAACCTCATCAACTCGGAAAACACACGGCGCCACAGACCCGGCGCAACGAGGGGCAGCAGCCCCTCGAAGACCAACACCAGCGCAAGGGCCGCCCAGAGGACGTCGTCCACCGACGCCGCTGGATCAGCGCTGCGTGGCAGGACTGCTGCCACGCAGGGATTTGAAGAACTCGCTGGACGGATCCACCACCATCACATCCGACTTCTTGGCGAAGCTGGCCTTGTAGGCATCCAGGCTGCGGTAGAACTGCGCGAACGCCGGATCGCGGCCGAAGGCCTCGTTGTAGACAGCGGCGGCCTTGGCATCGCCCTCACCCTTGATCGTTTGCGCCTGCTTGTAGGCTTCAGCCACGATGGTCTCGCGCTGACGGTCCGCCTCGGCACGGATCTTCTCGCCCTCGGCAAAACCGGTCGACCGCAGCTCGTTGGCCACGCGCTTGCGCTCGGCCTCCATCCGGTCATAGACCGAACGGGTGATCGTGTCGGCGTAGTCCACACGCGTGATGCGAACATCCACCACGTCGACGCCCCACGGCTTCTGTTCGTCGCGCACCGCTTCCAGCACTTCCTTGCGGACGTCCGCCATCAGCTGCTCACGCTGGGTGTTCAGCAGGTCCTTGAGGGTGCGCTTGTTGACTTCCTGCTGGAACGAGTTTCGCACCACGCGGTTGAGCTGGAGGGCACCGGCAGCCTCATTGAGACCCACATTGCGGATGTACGCCTGCGGATCGCTGATGCGCCAGCGCACGTACCAGTCGATGACCACGCGCTGCTTCTCGGCGGTCAGCGTGGGTTCCGTGTCGTTGCTCTCCAGCGTCAGCAGACGCTTGTCGATGTAGGACACGTTCTGGAAAGGAGGCGGCAACTTGAAGTTCAGCCCGGGCTCGGTCACCACCTGCTTGATCTGTCCCAGCTGGAACAGCACACCGAACTGGCGCTGGTCGACAACGAACAGCATGGAACTGGCGAGTGCCAGCGCCACCAGAACCGACGAAACGAGAAATCCGATCTTGTTCATGATGAAGTCTTCTCCCTGCGTTCTCAGCGGCTCTCACGCTCACGCGAACGGGCGGAACCAGCCGCACTGCCGGTGGCGGGCATCGACGGAGAGGTCGACGACGGGGGTGATACGGTCACCGGCGAGGGTGCCGGCGCCACCGCGCCAGCCGACTGGATGATCTTGTCCAACGGAAGGTACAGCAGGTTCGATCCGGCCTTCGAGTCCACCATCACCTTGGTCACGTTGGAATAAATCTCCTGCATGGTGTCGACGTACATGCGTTCACGGGTCACCTGGGGTGCCTTCTGGTACTCCGCCAGCACCGAACTGAAGCGCTGCGAATCACCCTGTGCCTGTGCCACGATGCGTGCACGGTAGCCTTCCGCCTCTTCCAGCAACCGGGACGCGGTACCGCGGGCACGCGGCACCACATCGTTCGCATAGGCCTCGGCCTCGTTCTTCGCGCGGTCCCGTTCCTGGCTGGCCTTGAGCACGTCGTCGAACGCCGCCTGCACCTGTTCTGGCGGACGCACCCCGCCCTGCTGGAGGTTGACGCCGGCAATTTCGATGCCCACGTTGTAGCGATCGAGAATGGTCTGCATGAGGTTGCGCACACGCGGCGCGATCTGGTCTCGCTCCTCGGCCAGGACCGCATCCATCTTCATCTTGCCCACCACCTCGCGCACGGCGGTCTCTGCCGCCTTCACCACGGCGGCATCCGGATCGCGGCTCTCGAACAGGAAGGCCCGCGCGTCACTGAGTCGGTACTGCACCACGAACTTGATGTCAACGATGTTCTCGTCCTCGGTCAGCATCGACGATTCGCGAATGCCGGTGGCAGGTACGATGGTGTCCCTGCCCACGTCGACCGAACGCAGCTGAGTGACAAAAACGGTTTCATGGCGCTGGACGGGATAAGGCAGTCGCCAGTTGAAGCCTGCGCCGACGGTGCTGTGGTACTTGCCGAACTGCGTGATCACCGCCTGCTGGCCTTCCTGCACGATGAAGAACCCCGTGCCCAGCCAGATCAGCACCGCCACACCAGCGATCAGCCCGACGCCAATGCCCGCCGACTTGGGGCTGGGATTGAAGCCGGGGCTTCCCCCTCCCTGACCACCACCGGATCTTCCGCCGCGGCCACCCTGCCCGCCACCGAGCAAACCGCCGAGCTTGCGGTTGAAGTCTCGCCAGAGCTCATCGAGGTCGGGCGGCCCCTGGTTCGGACCACCGGGGCGCTGGCCGCGCTGACCGGAGCGATCCGGCTCATCCTGAGCCTCTGGGCGAGGCCGCTGCTCCGGCGAAGCACCTTCGTCATCACCCCGACCCCAACGTGGATCGTTCAGGTTGAACATGCCCGGCATGCTGCGCTGCAGGCGAAACACCATCCTCTGCAACAGGGTGGCTTGGCTGGCCGGACGATTCATTTGCACATCCATGTGTAAGGATTTCCGTTCAGATCAGTGTCGGATCGATATTTGCCATTGTGCCCAATCACGGGCAACCGTCTTCACCATCGCCCTGATGGCCGCCGGACACAGGGGACTTGTCCTGGGCACTGGCCAGTGCGCGTTCAGACAGCAGTGCCCGAAGCTCATCGAGGCCGACGCCCGTGCGTGCGCTCAGGAAAATACGAGGCACCTGCTGCCCGCCAAGTTCCACGAAATCGGACAATACCAGAGGCTGTCGGTCAGGTTCGACGGCATCGAGTTTGTTGAAGACCAGAATCTGGGGGATGTCGCCCGCGCCAATCTCCCGCAGGACCTCTTGCACCGAGGCAATCTGCTCCGGGTGTCCCGGATTCGAGGCATCGACCACATGCAGCAGCAGGTCGGCATCGGCAGCTTCCTGCAGCGTGGCTGCGAACGCATTGACCAGCCCGTGTGGCAGATCGCGGATGAAACCGACGGTATCCGACAAGGAAACCGACCGGCCAGCCTCACCGAGATACAGCTGCCGGGTGGTGGTGTCCAGCGTGGCAAAGAGCTGGTCGGCCGCGTAAGCCCGCGCCTTGACGAGCGCGTTGAACAAGGAAGACTTGCCTGCGTTGGTGTAGCCCACCAGCGATATGTTGAAGGCGTCCCTTCGCTCGCGCTGGCGACGCTGCGTGGCCCGCTGGCGCTTGACCTTGTCCAGCCGGTCGCGCGTGCGCTTGATGGCTTCGCCAATCATGCGACGGTCCAGCTCGATCTGGGTCTCGCCGGGGCCGCCCCGCATGCCAATGCCACCGCTTTGGCGCTCCAGGTGGGACCAGCGTCTGACCAGTCGTGTCTGAAGGTACTGAAGCCTCGCCAGCTCCACCTGCAGTTTGCCTTCGTGGCTGCGGGCCCGCTGGGCGAAGATTTCAAGGATGAGCAGCGTACGGTCGTTGACCGCCAGACCCAGATGACGCTCCAGATTGCGCTGCTGGGCAGGGCTGAGCGCCTGGTCAAAAAGCACTTCCGTGGCGCCGGTGCTCTCTGCCAGCATGCGAATTTCGTCGGCTTTGCCAGACCCGACAAACAGCGCGGGGTCGGGGGCTCGACGCTTGCAGGCGACTCGACCCGCGACCGAGTAGCCAGCGGTCTGGGCGAGCAGACCGAGCTCTTCGAGCTCGCCGTCGAAATGGGGCAAACCGAAGTCCACACCAACAAGAATGACCGATGGCGTGGCGGACTTGGACGGGGCGGACTGGGTCAAAAGTATGCGTCAGGCCGCCACCACCGGACCGGTGTGCGGCCCGCTCTCGTGGGCTTGATGATCAGGAGGAAGCCGATTCGTCTTGCTGAGCCACGCTGAACTGGACAGGGCGACCAGGAACGATGGTGGAGATGGCGTGTTTGTAAACCATCTGGGTGACTGTGTTGCGCAGCAGAACGACGTACTGGTCAAAGGACTCGATCTGGCCTTGCAGCTTGATCCCGTTGACCAGATAGATCGACACGGGCACATGCTCCCGGCGAAGCTGGTTGAGGAACGGGTCTTGCAAAAGCTGGCCTTTGTTATTGCTCACGATATGCTCCGTGTTCAGATAGAACGGGTTGATAGGACTCGCACAATACCACAGGCGGTCACCCGGTGCGCTGCCGACGCCGGGTTCAGGTCTCTTCGTAAGGGTTGTGCGATGTCTTGAACTCGATGCGCAAGGGCGTACCCACCAGGTCGAAGGCCTTGCGGAACCGCCCTTCCAGGAAGCGCCGGTAGACCTCCGGCACGTTCTCCAGCGAGTTGCCGTGGATCACGATCACCGGCGGGTTCATGCCGCCCTGGTGGGCGTAGCGCATCTTGGGCCGGTACATGCCTGTCTTGGGCGGCGCCTGGAAGGCCACCGACTCCTGCAGCAGTCGTGTGAGCATGGGCGTCGACATCTTGCGCATCGCAGAGGCGTGCGCCTGGGCAATCGATTTCCAGAGCGGACCCAGGCCCTGGCGCTTGCGCGCCGAAATCAGATGAAGCGGCGCAAACTTGAGAAATGACAGGCGGGTCTCCACCTGCCGCTCCACCTGTTCGCGCTGATAGGCATCCACCGCGTCCCACTTGTTGATCGCCAGCACCACCGCGCGACCGCTCTCCAGGATGTAGCCCGCGATATGGGCGTCCTGATCGGTCACCCCCTGGGTGGCATCGAGCAGCAACAGGACCACATGCGCGCTCTCGATGGCTTGCAGCGTCTTCACGACCGAAAACTTCTCGATCGCCTCGAACACCCGGCCCTTGCGCCGCAGGCCGGCGGTATCGATAAGCTCGAACTTGCGGCCATTTCGCTCGAATGGCACACTGATCGCGTCCCGGGTCGTTCCCGGCATGTCAAAGGCGACCAGCCTTTCCTCGCCCAGCCAGACATTGATGAGCGTGGACTTGCCGACATTGGGCCGCCCAGCCACGGCCAGTCGAATGGTCGCATCCGGCGCCTGAGCTTCGTCCAGATCGCCATCAGCACCGTCATCCTCGGGCAAAGGCAGCATGTCCAGTGCCTTGTCCAGCATGCTGCGGATACCCTGACCGTGTGCCCCGGAGACCGGAAACACCTCGCCCAGACCCAGCTCGAAGAACTCCACCAGTTGCAAGCCCTGGGTCATGCCCTCGGCCTTGTTGGCCACCAGCAGGGTGGGCTTGCCGAGACGGCGCAAATAGTTGGCGATCTCATGATCCTGGGCAGACAGCCCCGCACGTGCGTCCACCACGAAAATCACCACATCGGATTCGGCCACCGCCTGGCGTGTCTGCTTGGCCATTTCCCGATAGATGCTGCCTTCACCGGCATCGGGCTCAAAGCCCCCGGTGTCGATCACGATGAACTCTCGACTGCCTGCCCGTCCATTGCCGTAGTGACGATCGCGCGTCAGCCCGGCGAAATCGGCAACGATCGCATCACGGGTGCCCGTCAGACGATTGAACAAGGTCGATTTGCCCACATTGGGCCGTCCGACAAGAGCAATGACAGGCTTCAAGAACAACCTTTCAGGTTTCGTAGATCAACAACTGCCATCATTGTGGCTGCCAGGCGTAGATGCCGCCATTGCGCGTCTGCACGATCAGCGACGGGCCTGCCAGCAAGGGAGCCCCGACGATGGGAGAACCGTCGGTGGACAACCGCGTCATCTCCGACCCATCCTCGCGCGAGACCAGATGCACCAACCCCGACGAGTCCCCGAAAGCCACCACCCGGCCCAAGGCCTGGGGCGCACCCAGATCACGCCATTTCAGACGGTCATTGGTCCATGCGGGCTCTCCGTTGCTGCGCCGCCAGGCGCGCATCACCCCGTCACCGTCCGCGCCAAACACGAGATCCGCATCGCCATGCACCCCTGCCGGACCGCTGGCCACGCGGGTCCACACCAGTGTGCCCCGGTCGGCATCCACACAACCCACAGCAGCTCCGTAGGCCCGGACACACAGGTTGCTGCCCTGTCGGCTGAAGGGAGCCACGATGTCCACCAGACGTTCAACCTCATTGGTGCCTCTTGAGGTGGCCACCGTGGCCTCCCAACGGAAGCTGCCGTTGAGCGGATTGAGACCGGTCAGCCTGCCCGACAACCCTGCCACCAGCGTATCTCCCACTGCGGTCAACACGCCGGGCTGCTGCAGCACCAGCGGCTCGCCGGGACGTTGCTGCGACCACAGCCGAGCGCCCGTCCGTCCGTCATAGGCCAGGACGGTTCTCTCGCCCGTGAGCACAAACACCCGCTTGCCAGCCACCAGCGGTGTGCTGAAGGCCCGCGCCGGCAACCTGACCCGCCACAATTCACGCCCATTGTCGATGGCCACCAGGTCATTGCGGGTCGTCACGACGGCCGCGGTATCCCCGTCGGAACCGACCCCGGTGGTGGCTGGCGCATCCAGCCGCAGGCGCCAGAGCTCCCGCCCTGTCCCCGCATCGATGGAAAACACCTGATTGTCTGCGCCGGCCACGAACAGGCGGCCAGCCGCCACCGTCGGAACCGCTTGACCGGGGACACGCCCGACCTGGGCGGACCATACCAGCTTGGTGCCGATCAACGACGCCACGGGCGGCAGGTTGGCCGGCTTGGGGCGCTCTGCCGTCGACGAACAGGCAGCGAGCAGCGCCGCACTGAGCAGCGCCGCCAGGAATGACCGATAGGGACGCGAGGTCGCTTGTGCCATGTTCAGGGCTCCTTGGACGCGGTCAGGGAGGCCGCAGCCACCCCCAGGGAAGCCAGCTTGACCTCGACCAGTTTGCGGTACGGATTGCGTTCACCCAGCGACTTCCAGGCGCTCTCGAAGTGCTTGCGCGCCTCGTCCGGCTTGCCTTGGGCCAGCAGGATGTCTCCGCGACGATCCTCGAACAGCCCCTGGAAGTCGGCGGGCACCTTGCCATCGAGCCGCTTCAGCGCCTGCTCGTGCTGCCCCGCCTCAAGCTCCAGGGCCGCCAGGCGCAAACGGGCCACCGCCTGATAGGCTTCATCGGCCCCCTTGTCCACCACCCAGCTCAACGCCGAGCGGGCAGCATCCTGCTTGCCCTGCTCGTGAAAGGTCTTGGCAGCCAGCAGCGCCCCCTGAGAGGCCTGCGTGGTCGAGCCGAAACCCTCCCTGAGCTTGCCAAAGGCATCCTCCAGCCGCACCGTATCCCGGGCCTCGGCTGCGCGCTCCAGCTCGTCGTGCAGCACCGCCGCCTTGGTGGACTGGGAACGCTCCCAGTAACGCCAACCATTCCAGGCGGCCATCGCACCGAGCACGATGATCAGGACCCAGGTGATCAGGTTGCCGTACTGGGCCCAAAAGTGTTTGATTTGGTCGAGCTGTTCCTGCTCTTCGAGGTCGAGGTGTTTGGCCATGATGTATTGGAGAACTTGCCCGGATTGTATGCAGGGGGCGTTGTACGGTCCGGCTTGGGTCAGTCGGCCTTCAACTCAGAGGCCCAGCCCGCTGCGTCGGACACGGGACGCAGTCTCTGTTCCTCGGCACCCGGCGCAGCCCGATCACCTCGCAACGGCTTGAGGGCCACCATGCCCTGCTTCAACTCCTGATCCCCAAAAATCAGGGCGAAACGTGCGCCACTGGCATCGGCCTTCTTGAACTGCGACTTCATGCTGCCCATGCCCTCAGGGCCACCGGCATGCATCAGCACGTTCACCCCCTGCTGCCGCAACTGGCGCAGCAGGCCCATGGCGACAGGCATCGCCGAGACTTCAGGGATCACCGCATAGGCGTCCGGCTGGGGTTGGTCGGGCAGACGTCCCTGCTCCTTGAGCAGTTCAAGAATGCGCTCCATCCCCAAGGCCCAACCCACTGCCGGAGCGGGCTTGCCACCGATCTGGGCAATCAGGCCGTCGTAGCGGCCACCTGCGCACACCGTGCCTTGCGATCCCAGCTGGGTCGTCACAAACTCGAAGACGCTGAGGTTGTAGTAGTCCATGCCGCGCACCAGGCGTGGATTGATGCGGTAGGTGATGCCCTGGGCATCCAGCAGGGAACGCAGACGCTGGAAGTGGTCCAGGGATGCCTCACCCAGATAGTCCATGAGACGGGGTGCCGCGTTGACCATCTCCTGCATCGCGGGATTCTTGGTATCCAGAATGCGCAAGGGGTTGCTGTGCAGGCGACGCCTGGCGTCCTCATCCAGCAAATCGGCATGAGCTTCCAGGTAGGCGATCAACGCCTGGCGATGCGCCTGGCGCTCGGCAGGCTGACCGAGACTGTTGATCTCCAACTCGATACCCGACAAACCCAGAACGGACCACAGATCGCACGCCATGGTGATCAGCTCGGCGTCGACATCCGGCCCTGCAAAACCCAGGGCCTCTGCCCCGAACTGGTGGAACTGGCGATAACGCCCGCGCTGGGGCCGCTCATGCCGGAACATGGGCCCCATGTAGTACAGGCGCTTGCCTCCGTCGTACAGAAGGGAATGCTCCACCACCGCACGGACGACCCCTGCCGTGTTCTCGGGGCGCAGGGTCAGTTGCTCACCGTTGAGGCGGTCTTCGAAGGAGTACATCTCCTTCTCGACGATGTCGGTGACCTCGCCCAGGCCTCGAACGAACAGGGCGGTCGGCTCCACGATGGGCGTTCTCAGATTGCGGTAGCCATATCGCTGCATGAGCGAACGAAGGGTCTCCTCCAGCCACTCCCAATGAGCAGAAACGGGAGGCGCAATGTCGTTCATGCCTTTAACGGCAACCAGTTTGTCAGCCATGGAAAAGTATCAGTTCAGGCCATCGGGCAGGCACTGGCGCGACGCCAGCACGGGCACGTTCAGGTGCCGCTGCCAAATCGTCGTTGGATGTAGTTGTCAACAATTTGCTGGAATTCCTGCGCGATGGCATCACCTCGCAGCGTCATGGCCTTTTCGCCGTCGATGTAGACGGGGGCCGCAGGCGCTTCGCCGGTGCCGGGCAGGCTGATACCGATATCGGCATGCTTGCTTTCACCAGGACCGTTGACGATGCACCCCATGACCGCCACCTTGAGGCCTTCCACCCCGGGGTAGCGGCTGCGCCAGATCGGCATGGAGGTTCGCAGGTAATCGTCGATCTGCTTGGCCAGCTCCTGGAACACGGTGCTGGTCGTGCGGCCGCACCCCGGACAGGCGGTCACGCTGGGGACGAAAGCGCGAAGACCCAACGCCTGGAGAATCTCGCTCGCAATGACGACTTCCTGCGTCCGGGACTCACCTGGCTGAGGCGTGAGAGATACCCGGATGGTGTCGCCAATGCCCTGCTGCAGCAGCACGGAAAGGGCCGCCGTCGAGGCCACGGCCCCCTTGGTGCCCATTCCCGCCTCGGTCAGTCCCAGATGCAAGGCGTAGTCGCAGCGCCTGGCCAGCTCCTGGTAAACAGCGATCAGGTCCTGCACGCCGCTGACCTTGCACGACAGCACGATGTTTCGGCCATCCAGCCCGATGGCCTCGGCCTTGGCCGCTGAATCGAGCGCGGATGTGATGAGCGCCTCGTACATCACCTGCCGAGCATCCCATGGCTGAGCCCTTCGGGAGTTTTCGTCCATCAGGCGGGCGAGCAGTTCCTGATCGAGACTGCCCCAGTTCACCCCGATGCGGATGTGCTTGCCGAGTCGCGCGGCGATCTCGACCATCTGGGCAAACTGGCGATCGCCCTTCTCGCCCTTGCCGACGTTGCCCGGGTTGATCCGGTACTTGGACAGGGCTTCCGCACAGGCGGGATGATCGGTCAGCAGCTTGTGTCCGTTGTAGTGGAAGTCACCGATCAGCGGGACCGGAATACCCATCCGATCCAACTGCTCGCGAATGTAGGGCACCGCCCTCGCTGCTTCATCGTTGTTGACGGTGATGCGCACCAACTCGGAACCGGCCTGGGCAAGTTCCTTGACCTGGATCGCGGTAGCGATGGCGTCGGCTGTGTCGGTGTTCGTCATCGACTGCACGCGCACCGGTGCATTCCCACCCACGGTCACCTGGTGGCTTCCCCAGGAAACCACGCCCTGACGCGTGCGGCGTGCAGCGGCCACGCCCAAAGGGATCGGCGAAGCGGGTGCCAAAGGGGCCATGTCCTGATTGTCCAGAGACGCCATCGTTACTTCACCTCGAAGCGGGCCACGCTGTTGCGGGTCATCGGCGCGGTATCCAGAAGCTGGCCCCGGACCACAACATCCACCTGATCGGCGCGGCCAACCACCACCGAGTACGGGGGAGCACTGGAAAAATCCAGCACGTCACCGGCGAGCATCATGCGCTTGACCACTACCGCTCCGCTGCCATTGACCACCTCCACCCACGAATCGCCTCTGGCTTTCAGCACCAGAAGCTGACCAGCGGTCTTCGCCTCAGGCGTCGGCGCCTCGGCCACCTGAGGCGCGCCACTCGTCGACACGGAAGGCGGCGACGACACGGACGCTTCCGGCGCAGGGGCAGAGGGCAGCAGGTCCGGCTGAGCCGGTGCCGCGGCGTTCTGGGAAGCTGGAGCGGACGTCACAGACTCGACGACCACGGAAGGGGTGGACCCCGGCGTCTGCGTGACGGTCGCTTCACCACCGGATCGCTGAAACCAGCCAGACCAGCTCGACGGATCGGGCAGGAGCACCACCGCGGCTGCCGCGAGCACCAGAAGCCCACCAAGCCCCATGATCCAACGCGAGCCCGAACCGGAACTGCCACCGCCCGTCTCGGGTGGCGGGGTCCTGAAGGGCGCGCTGATGGCCTTGGGGAACTGGCTCAGGTGAGGCTCTTCCGGCTGGGGAATTTCCTCCAGCACCGGCGCAGGATCCACCTTCAGGTGCCGGCAGACACTCGACGCCAGGGCACGGGCAAACGTCAGGTCGGGCAGATCGTCATAGCGGCCCGCCTCAAGCAGCTCAAGCTTTCGCACCGGCACCTTCAGCGCGGCCGCCAAGGCGGCTATGTGCAATCCCGCAGCCTCCCGGGCTTGCCTCAGACGCACAGGTGGCGAACCGGCGGTATCACTCATTGAAGGCTCCACGCCGATAGGAGGCCCATTCGGGCGACTGTGGGAAACGACGCCCCAGCTGCTGGGCCAACTGTTCTGCGGCCGTGCGTTCGCCCAGGCGACGCTCGATGCGGATGCCCAACCAGAGAGATTGGGCATTGGCCATTTCGGAGTTGTTCAGCCGCCGGGCATAGAACTGCGCCTTCACATCATCGCCGCGGCGGTGAATCAGGTTCGCGAGGTTGTACGCGGTCACAGGATCGGCCGGGTCCAGCTCGTAGGCACGGGCCAGGGTGCCCTCGGCCTCGGGCAGTTGCCCCATGTTGATCTGGCAGACGCCCTTGAGCTTGAGGGTCTTGGCCTGTCCGCCGTAGGTCGGGCTGGCCAATGCCCGCGCGAAGAGATCTATCGCCTGCTGGTGACGCCCCTGACGGCACTGGAACCAGCCGTAGTTGTGCAAGGCGTCCGGGTCGCGTGGGTTCAACTGCAATGCCCGCTGAAAGCTCTCTTCGGCCAGGCGGTTGTCGTTGAGCCTCATGTAGACCAGCCCACGCAGCACGTAAGCAGGACCAAACGTCGGATCCGCAGCCACCGCCTGCTTGATTTCATCAAGGGCGACGGTGGTTTTCCCCTGCTCGAAATAGCCGCTCGCAAGCTCGATGCGCAGCCGGGCACGCTTGCGGGCTTCCGGTTCGTCCGATTCGGTCATCGGTTCGGCGGAGGGACCGCTCACCGGGCTGCCAGCCCCTGTTGCACAGCCTGCCAGCACGGAAGCGATCAGCAACCCGCCGAGGGCAGCGGTCATCCGTGACCACGGCGACGTCGGGCGCCGCGGCTCAGTGGCGTGGGGTGTAACAGGGGTCATGCAGGATCCTCCTCGTTGCGGGAATGGCGAGCCAGTGGAACCACCCGGATCGGGTGAACGGAATCAACACGTCGCTGGGCAAGTCGCCGGGCGACGTTGGTGCGATCCAGTACATCGCCTGCGAGTTGGCCACAGGCTGCGTCGATATCGTCTCCCCGGGTCTTTCTGACCGTGGTGACAATGCCACCCTCATTGAGGATCTGACCGAACCTGAGAACGACCGGGCGGGATGAACACTTCAGACCGGAGTCCGGAAACGGGTTGAACGGAATGAGGTTGACCTTGGCCGGCACCCCCCTGCCCGCATGCTGGCGCAGCAGCGCCAGCAACTCCCGGGCGTGCTCGGGCTGATCGTTGACGCCATCGAGCATGCAGTATTCAAACGTGATGAAGTCCCTGGGGGCGGCTGGCAGGTAGCGCAGACAGGCGTCCAGCAGTTCGGCGATCGGGTACTTCCTGTTCAGGGGAACCAGCACGTCTCGCAAGGCGTCGTTGGTGGCATGCAGCGACACCGCCAGGGCCACCGGACAATCCTTGGCCAGGCGATCGATCATCGGGACGACACCCGAAGTGGAAACCGTTACACGACGGCGCGAGAGGCCATACCCGTGATCGTCCAGCATCACTCGCAGAGCAGGCACAAGTGCGCCATAGTTCTGGAGCGGCTCGCCCATGCCCATCATGACCACGTTGGTGATCACCCGATCGGCGGTGCCCAGGTGACGACGCAGGTAGTGCTCGGCATACCAGAGCTGGGCCAGGATCTCACCGGTGGTCAGGTTGCGGGAAAAGCCCTGATGTCCTGTGGAGCAGAAACGACAACCGACCGCACAACCCGCCTGCGATGACACGCACAAGGTGCCCCGGTCGTCCTCCGGGATGAAAACGGTTTCGACGGCATTGCCGTCGCCCACGTCAAAGAGCCATTTGATGGTTCCGTCAGCCGAGTCCTGCCGGGACAGAACCGGCAGTCCGGAGACGGTGCAGACCGACGGAAGCTTTTCGCGAAGGCTTTTCGCGAGGTCGGTCATTTCCTCAAACCGGGATGCACCTTTCTGGTGGATCCAGCGAAACAGCTGGACGGCGCGGAAACGCTTCTCGCCCAGCTGTTCGCAAAAGCCGGCCAAGCCCTCGAGATCGAAGTCGAGCAGATTGACCGTCATGACATGGCGTTCGCGCAGATCAGCGCGAGTACACGTTCATGCCGGGGAAGAAGAAGGCCACTTCCACGGCTGCGGTTTCGGGGGCATCGGAACCATGGACGGCGTTGGCGTCGATGCTGTCGGCGAAGTCGGCGCGGATGGTGCCGGGGGCTGCCTTCTTGGGGTCGGTGGCACCCATCAGGTCACGGTTCTTGGCGATCGCGCCTTCACCCTCGAGCACCTGGATCATCACCGGGCCGGAGACCATGAAATCCACCAGATCCTTGAAGAAAGGACGCTCCTTGTGGACGGCGTAGAACTGCTCGGCCTCACGGCGCGACAGATGGGCCATGCGGGCAGCCACGACCTTGAGGCCGGCAGCCTCGAAACGGGCGTAGATCTGGCCGATCACGTTCTTGGCAACGGCGTCGGGCTTGATGATGGACAGGGTACGTTCGATGGCCATGGTATTCCTTGGAATTGTGTGAGTAAAAGTGGTTCCTTGCGAGCTTTCGCAAAGCTTGCGATTCTACAACGGCGACAGGTTTTCCCCGTGTTCAGCGACCGGGACCCCGACCGCCCTGACGACGAGGCCCGGGAGGCCGGCGCCCTTCCTGGTCGCGCTGTCGCTGCAAGGCATCCTGGCCGATGTAACCATAGGAGGTCTTCATCGGATCGGGCTGTCCCGCGGGTTTTCCGGCCGGCTTGCCAGCACCCCGGCCACGGCCAGTGCCTGCCGGCGCAGAACGATCCCCTCGTCCTCTGGAGGCAACAGGCCCCCTGCCCGCGCCAGGCCTGGCCGGTGCTGCAGTTGGCTGGGCGGGCATGCCCGCGGCCGCGGTCAGCCGAGCGATGTCCTGAGGGCCCAGTTCGACCCATGCGCCGCGCTTCAGACCACGGGGAAGCACCATGGCTCCGTAACGGATACGAATCAGGCGGCTGACCGCATGACCGACCGCCTCGAGCATGCGACGGACCTCCCGGTTGCGGCCCTCGGCAATGGTGACCCGGTACCAGCAGTTGGCCCCGTCACCGCCACCGTCCTCGATGGAGCCGAACTGCGCCATGCCGTCGTCAAGCTGGACGCCATCTAGCAGACGGCGTTTCTCCTCGTTGGAGAGGGCACCCAGCACCCGCACCGCGTATTCGCGCTCAAGCCCGAAACGGGGGTGCATGAGCCGGTTGGCCAGCTCACCCGAGCTGGTGAACAACAAGAGACCTTCGGTGTTCAGATCCAGTCGCCCGACGGATTGCCACTTGCCGTGCTGCAATCTGGGCAGCCGGCGGAACACGGTCGGGCGATTCTGGGGGTCGTCATGCGTGACCACCTCACCAGCGGGCTTGTGATAGGCCAACACCCTCGGTGGCGGTGGTGCAATGCGAACACGCACCGGCTTGCCGTTGACCTTGATGCTGTCCCCATACTGGATCCGCTGGCCCACGTGAGCAGGCTCGCCATTGACCGAAATCCGCCCCTCCAGGATCATCTGTTCCATTTCCAGCCGCGACCCCATGCCCGCCTGAGCCAGCACCTTGTGCAGCTTGGGGGAGTCCGCCTGGGGCGCAAGGACACGCTTGAGCGGCCGCGCGTCGCCCTCCTGCTGCGCGTCGAACTCGCCGCTGACCACCTCTTCGAAGCTCAGGGCCTCCTCGTCTGGAACCCCAGATTCAACAGGCTTGGCTGAGTCAGCCATCTCAGGCTTGCGCGGGGTTTTCTTGGCCGGGTTCATCGTTAATCAGGCTCGGTTGTTCGGCTGGGCCGGGAGTATGGGGTTCTTCGCTGGCGGTATCAACGGGATCTGCGTCTGCCTCCATGGGCGGCAGAGAAGACGACAATGCTTCGAAATCCAGACGATCCAGCGCGGACTCCTGCACGTCACCGCCTTCCAGCGGAGGCAGCTGATCAAGGGACGACAACCCCAGATCGTCCAGGAACTGCCGGGTGGTGGCAAACAGGGCCGGGCGGCCCACGGTTTCGCGATGACCGATCACTTCAACCCAGCCCCTGTCCTCCAGTTGCTTGAGAATGGCCGAGTTGATGGTGACCCCCCGGATCTCTTCCATGTCGCCACGGGTGACGGGCTGACGGTAGGCAATGATGGCCAGTGTCTCCATCGTGGCCCGGCTGTACCGCGGTGGCTTCTCCGGGTGAAGACGGTCCAGATAGGGTCGCAGCTCCGGCCTGCTCTGGAATCGCCACCCGGTGGCGACTTTCACCAGCTCCACACCGCGATGCGTCCACTCAGCCTGAAGCTCGGTCAGCAGGCGCTTGAGGGTGTCCGGCGAAACCTCGTCGTCAAAAAGCGTGCCCATGTCCTTCAGGGTCAAAGGCTGCTGGGCACAGATCAACGCGGTTTCGAGGACGCGGCGGGCATCCGAGGTATTCATCGCGATGGACAGTTGAGTGGGGAGCAGGGCCTAGGTTCCGGCAGTCTGCGGACGCCGCCCGGTGGGCTGACAGGCCATGGGTGCGCTTCCGACACGGTGCCTCAGCGCAATTCGTCCCCATTGTAGCGGAGCCCTGCCGCATCTACTGCCTCCATCAGATCCGGCGGCAACCCCCACTCGAAAGCCAACGACTCCCCTGTGACCGGATGCCGCAGCATCAGCCGGAACGCATGAAGCGCCTGCCGGGCCAGACCCCATTGGGGGCGCCCCCCGTACAACACGTCTCCCACGAGAGGATGCCCCAGCCAGGCCATGTGCACACGGATCTGATGGGTCCGACCGGTATGAAGGCGACAACCCACCAGACAGGCCTGATCGTTGCTGCCGAGCATGGTCACCGTGGTTCTGGCCTGTTTGCCATCGGGCACCACCGCCATGCGCAGGCGATTGCGCGGATCCCTCCCGATCGGCTGCTCGACGTCGACCACGTGTTCACGACGCCAAGGGGTGTGCGCCAAGGCCAGGTACTGCCGCCCGACTTCGCGCGCGGCGATGGCCTTGACCAGAGCGTCGACTGCCGGCCGGGACTTCCCGACCAGCATCAGCCCTGAAGTGTCCTTGTCCAGTCGGTGCACGATGCCTGCCCGCGGGAGGGAGGCGGCGGCGGCATGGTACGCCAGAAGCCCATTGAGCAGGGTGCCACTCCAGTTGCCGGCCGCCGGATGTACCACCAGTCCGGCGGGCTTTCGGATGACCAGCAGGTGGTCGTCCTCATAGGCCACATCCAGCGCGATGGACTGCGGCACGAAGGCCTGCGCCTGCAAGGTCGGCCGCAGTTCGACCGTGAGCAGCTCGCCCACATAGACCTTGCTCGCCGGCTTGATGAGCGGGCTTGCGGCCCGGGAAACCGCACCGCTGGCAATCAGCTGCTGAAGATACGATCGTGAAAACTCGGGAACCAGCGCCGCCAGCACCTTGTCCAAACGCTGGCCGTGCCATTGAGCGGGCACGGGACACACCCGCGTCTCGGGATCGGCCAAAGCCGGATCCTGTGCATCGACCTCGTCTTCTGGCGCTTCCTGAGCTGCCATACTCGCAGGGTCGGTCGATATAATTTCAGATGGCAAGAATCAATATTCCCGTTGAAAAGGTGAGCGAGTGATGCGTATGTCCAGATTATCGTCGGTCCCACTCGCGCTGGTTGCCGCGGCGGTGCTGCTGCAGGGTTGCAGCAGCACGCCAAAGGATGAGACGGCCAACTGGAGCCCCAACAAGATTTACAGCGAAGCGCGGGACGAGCGCAACTCCGGCAACTTCGACAAGGCGGTGGTCCTGTACGAGAAGCTGGAAGGCCGTGCGGCCGGAACGCCCCTTGCCCAGCAGGCCCAGCTGGACAAGGCCTTCACCCACTACAAGGCGGGTGAGCAGGCCCAGGGTCTGGCGGCCATCGACCGCTTCATCAAGCTGCACCCCGCCAGCCCGGCGATGGACTATGCGCTCTACCTCAAGGGCCTGATCAATTTCAACGACAACCTCGGCCTCTTCGGCTCCCTGTCCCGCCAGGATCTGTCGGAGCGGGACCAGAAAGCGGCCAAGGAGTCTTTCGAGTCCTTCCGCGAGTTGGTGACCCGCTTTCCAGACTCACGCTATTCGGCCGACGCACGTGCGCGGATGACCTACATCATCAACTCGCTGGCGCAATACGAGGTTCACGTCGCCCGTTACTACTTCACGCGCGGCGCCTATGTGGCCGCAATCAACCGCGCCCAATCGGCAGTGGCCGAGTATGCCGATGCACCCGCTCTCGAAGAGGCGCTGTACATCCTGGTGCGGTCCTACGATGCGTTGGGCATGACCGAGTTGCGTGACGATGCCCGTCGTGTCCTGACCGCCAGCTACCCTCGCACGGAGTACCTGTCGGGCGGATTCAAGCAGCGCGACGAACCCTGGTGGAAGCTCTGGTAACCGATCCCCTGTCAGGGGCGCGCAAACGCTGACTTTCGCCTCCGGCATCAGAATCTGTGCCTCGGACACCACACCGCGATGCCATGAGGACATGGAGTCCGGGGGAAATGTCAACTTTTGGCTACCATCACGGTAGTTGCTCCTTATCACCAGACATCCCCTGACATGACCAAAGGCTATCGCATCACCGCATCCACCGGGATTCATCGCGGGGATCGCGACTACCAGCAAGACCAGGTCTGCCTGCTGCATCACGCCCGCAACCCTGGGTGCCTGCTGGCCGTGGTGGCCGACGGCATGGGTGGTCGCAGCGGTGGCCGCAAGGCATCTGATCAGGTCATGCTCACGGCCCGCCAGCTGTTTGAGCGCTATGACCCGGAAACGGACGATCCCTCAAGCATGCTGCGGCAGATCGTTGAGGAATCGCATCTGGTGATCAAGTTGACCGCTGTGTCGGCCGAGCAGGAGCCTCATAGCACCATCGCCGCTTTTCTGATCAACCCGGGTGGCGACAGCCACTGGGTTCATGCAGGTGACTCCCGCATCTATCACTTTCACAACGGGCGCATGGTGTTCCGGACCATGGACCACTCCTACGTGCAGACCTTGGTCAACCAGGGCGAGATCACCGAGGAGGAGGCACTGGATCATCCCCACTCCAACATCCTGATGGGATGCCTGGGGACCGACAATGATCCACCGGTCGATCTGCACGTGGTTCCGAAGCTGGCTCCCGGAGATGCCCTGCTGGCCTGCAGCGACGGGGTGTGGCACTACTTCACACCAGAGGAACTCTCCAGCACGATCGCCATGCTCACGCCCAGAGAGGCCTGTGAGTTCCTGATCCAGAAAGCGCGCACCCGCGCCAAGGGCATGGGCGACAACCTGTCGCTCGTGATCATCAAGCTAGACCCCCTGAACTGAGCCAACGACCATACGGTACCTGCGGGCCCAGCGGCTGAGTCACAACGGCTCAGCTCAAAGGGCCATTCAGGTCAGGCCCGTGTCGACCGCGCGATGTTCGAGGCTGAGGTATTCCTCGGACTGCATCTCGCCCAGGCGGGACACCGTGCGGGGGAACTCGTGCGACATCGGGCCTTCGAGGTACAACTGATCCGGCGGCACGGCAGCCGACATGACCAGCTTCACACGGCGGTCGTACAGCACGTCGATCAGCCAGGTGAACCGCCGCGCTTCCGAGGCCTGACGAACGGCCATCTGGGGCACGTTGGACAGCATCAGGGTGTGGAACTGCGTGGCGATTTCCAGATAGTCGTTCTGCGATCGGGGACCACCGCAGAGCGTGCGGAAATCAAAC
>Ga0255303_1000004_pt1 | contig 22703 bp, 22 predicted proteins | sample MistaT_19_FD_183679 | JGI IMG/M metagenome (GOLD analysis project Ga0255303, IMG submission 183679) | Metatranscriptome of freshwater microbial communities from Mississippi River, Louisiana, United States - Miss_Miss_RepC_8d (Metagenome... | ecosystem: Environmental > Aquatic > Freshwater >...
CCCGCGGTCTGGCCGATGCCGTTCTGGAAGGCCGTGCCAATGCCGTGGCGGACGTGGTCAAGTCGGCCGCGGCCGAAGGTGGCGACGAGTTCGTCGAGGTCGACGAAGCTTCCGCCTGATCCTTTCCTCGGGCTGCCAAAGGGGCTCTAGAAGCCCCTTTTTTGCAGGCCGTTTCACCTCATCACCAACCGCTTCAGCCGGGCGGATGCCCGGCAGGCAACTGGAGAAACAAGATGGCAATTACCGCAAGCATGGTCGCCGATCTGCGCGCCAAAACCGATGCTCCCATGATGGAATGCAAGAAGGCACTGACCGAAGCCAACGGCGACATGGCCAAGGCCGAGGAAATCCTGCGCGTCAAGCTGGGTACCAAGGCCGGCAAGGCCGCATCCCGTGTGACCGCCGAAGGCGTGGTCGCCTGCTTCATTGAAGGCAACACCGGTGCGCTGGTCGAAGTCAACTGCGAAACCGACTTCGTCACCAAGAATGACAGCTTCCTGGCCATGGCCCAGGCGGCCGCAGAACTGGCCGCCAAGAACAACCCGGCCGATATCGACGCCCTGGGTGGTCTGGCCCACAGCCAGGACAGCTTCGGCCCGACCCTGGAAGAGGTGCGCAAGGGTCTCATCGGCAAGATCGGCGAAAACATGTCTTTCCGCCGCTTCAAGCGCTACAGCGGCGGTTCGCAACTGGTGTCCTACCTGCACGGCACCCGCATTGGCGTGATGGTCGAATTCGACGGTGATGCCGTGGCGGCCAAGGATACCGCCATGCACATTGCCGCCATGAAGCCGGTGGCCCTGTCTTCCGCCGACGTGCCGGCCGATCTGATCGCCAAGGAGCGTTCGGTGGCTGAGCAGAAGGCTGCTGAGTCCGGCAAGCCCGCCGACATCGTGGCCAAGATGGTGGAAGGCTCGGTCCAGAAGTACCTCAAGGAGGTCTCGCTGCTCGATCAGGTCTTCGTGAAGGCGGCCGATGGCAAGCAGACCGTGGGCCAATACCTCAAGTCCGCCAACACCACCGTCAAGGGCTTCACCCTGTACGTGGTCGGCGAGGGCATCGAGAAGAAGGTCGACGACTTTGCCGCCGAGGTGGCTGCCCAGGTGGCCGCCGCCCAAGGCGCCTGATACCGCGCTGGCCTGGTGCCAGCCGAACCCAGTCAGACAACGGGCCGGAAGGCCCGTTGTCTTGTGTGCAGCCGCCAACCTGGCTCAGGTCGATCGGGATCCCGGCACCGAAGACCCTGGCGGCTGAGTACACTTGAGAGTTGAGCCGCCCATCCCCACGCGCCCCTTCAGGACCCTGCCCATGCCCGCCTACAAACGGATTCTCCTCAAACTGTCTGGTGAAGCCCTCATGGGCGATGATGCCTTCGGCATCAACCGTGCCACCATCGTGCGCATGGTGGAGGAGATTGCCGAGGTGACGCGCCTGGGTGTCGAGGTGGCGATCGTGATCGGTGGCGGCAACATCTTCCGCGGAGTCGCTGGCGGCTCCGTCGGCATGGACCGTGCCACCGCCGACTACATGGGCATGCTGGCGACGGTGATGAACTCTCTGGCCCTGGCCGACGCCCTGGAGAAAGCGGGTGTCGTGGCGCGTGTCATGTCCGCCATCGCCATCGAGCAGGTGGTGGAACCCTACGTCAGGCCCAAGGCACTGCAGTACCTTGAGGAAGGCAAGGTCGTGGTGTTTGCCGCAGGGACCGGCAACCCCTTCTTCACCACCGACACGGCGGCTGCGCTCCGGGGGGCGGAAATTGGCGCCGAAATCGTCCTGAAGGCCACGAAGGTGGATGGGGTCTACACCGCCGATCCGAAAAAGGATCCGTCGGCCACCCGATACTCGGCCATTTCGTTCGACGAGGCCATGGTCAAGAACCTGCAGGTCATGGACGCCACGGCCTTCGCGCTGTGCCGCGACCAGAAGTTGCCGGTCAAGGTCTTCTCCATCTTCAAGCCGGGTGCCCTTCGCAACGTCGTGCTCGGCGGGGACGAAGGTACCCTGGTTCACGTCTGATGCGGCCTGCCTCGCAGGTCCAACCCACAGCAAGTACAGGAGCATTCATGAGCAGCATCCCAGAAATCCGAAAGAACGCTGAACACAAGATGCAGCAGTCCATCGAGGCGCTCAAGACCAGCTTGTCCAAGGTGCGTACCGGGCGTGCCAACCCGCAGTTGCTGGACACGGTGCATGTCGAGTACTACGGCTCGATGCTGCCCTTGTCGCAGGTGGCAAACCTTTCCCTGCTGGATGCGCGCACGATTGGCGTGGCTCCCTGGGAAAAAGGCATGGGGGCCAAGATCGAGAAAGCCATCCGTGAATCCGACCTCGGACTCAACCCGGCCAGCCAGGGCGACCTGATCCGCGTTCCCATGCCGCCGATGACCGAGGAGCGGCGCAAGGAACTGACGAAGGTGGTTCGCGGTGAAGGCGAGAATGCCAAGGTGGCTGTGCGCAACCTGCGCCGGGATGCCAACGAACACGTCAAGCGGCTGCTCAAGGACAAGCTGGTGTCCGAGGATGATGACCGTCGTGCCCAGGAAGACATCCAGAAACTCACCGATCGCATGATTGCCGAGATCGACAGGGTGGTGACGTCCAAGGAGCAGGACATCATGGCGGTCTGAACCCCAGGCGGCCTGCAGTCCATCCACCTATCCTCAATGTCTGAGCATCTTTCCCCGCCACCCGGTTATGCCCGGGTGCCTCACCATCTGGCCATTGTCATGGACGGCAATGGTCGTTGGGCCAAGCAACGTCATCTGCCGCGGGTGGCTGGCCACAAGCAAGGGGTCGACGCCTTGCGCCGTGTGGTTCAGGCCTGCCTTGACCGCGGCATTTCGGTGCTGACCGTGTTCGCGTTCTCGTCGGAGAACTGGAATCGCCCGCCGGAAGAGGTGTCGGGGCTCATGCAGTTGCTTGCCATGGCGCTCAGCAGGGAAGTGCCCAAGCTCAGCAAGAACGGCATCCGGGTGTGTTTTGCGGGCGAACGCGAGGGTCTGTCGGAGCGTGTGGCCCAGGGGCTGGCACGTGCAGAACGTGCCACCGCCGACAACACCCGGATGATCCTCAACGTGTGTTTCAACTACGGCGGCCGCTGGGACATCGTCCAGGCGGCCCGGCGCCTCGCCCAGCAGGGGCAGGACATCACCGAGGAAAGCTTGTCCACCGCACTGTCCCTGGCGCATGTGCCCGATCCGGATCTGCTCATCCGCACTGGCGGGGAGATGCGGATCAGCAATTTCCTGCTGTGGCAGAGCGCGTACACCGAGTTCTATTTCACTGGTTGCCTCTGGCCCGATTTCGATGAGGTCGAACTCGATAGCGCGCTCAACGATTACGCCCGTCGTGAGCGCCGGTTTGGCAAAACGTCCGAGCAGTTGGTCGGCGCCACGGCCTCTGTGCATGCTTAAGCAGCGCATCATCACGGCCTTGATCATGCTGGCTGTTCTCCTGCCAGCCCTGTTTCATTCCCGCATCGAGTTCTTTGCCCTGCTCACGCTGGTGATGATCGCGGCCGCGGGTTGGGAGTGGTGCCGACTCAATGGCATTCAGGGTTCGCGGTCGGTGGCGGTGGGCATGGGCCTGGGTGGTCTCATGGGCCTTCTCTGGTGGTTTTCGGTGCTGGATCAGGCGCAGTGGGTCATCTGGATGGTGGCCAGTGGCGTCTGGGCCCTTATTGCCGTGACCTTGCTGACCCGGGGTGTCTCCCAGTGGGGCATGTGGCCCGCCGGCTTGCGCCTGGCGGGCGGGTACCTGCTTCTGGCGGCAGCCTGGCTGGCCCTCGTCGAGGCCCGCAAGATGGGTCTGGTCTACCTGTTGTCCGTACTGACACTGGTCTGGATGGCCGACATTGCGGCCTACTTCGGAGGCAAGACCTGGGGGCGTCGCAAGCTGGCACCGACCATCAGTCCGGCCAAGAGCTGGGAAGGTGCCTACAGTGGTTTTGCCGGTGTGTGTTGCCTGGCGGCATTCTGGATCTGGTACGACGGACTGCGTCAGGACGACTCCGTCAGCATTTTCGGAATCATGCTTGCGCATGGCTGGATCTGGCTGGCGGTGGCGGTGATCTCCCTGACGGCCATGAGCGTGATCGGTGACCTGATCGAATCGCTGGTCAAACGCAGTGCCGGCGTCAAGGACTCCAGCGGCCTGCTGCCGGGGCACGGAGGCGTGCTTGACCGCGTGGATGCGCTGCTGCCGGTTCTTCCTGTGGCCCTCATGTTCACCCAATTGCCATGACCGATCGTCGACTGCGCATTTCTGTCCTGGGCTCGACAGGCTCCATTGGTACCAACACCCTGGATGTGGTGGGTCAGCATCCGGACCGGTTCGAGGTCCATGCCCTGTCCGCTGCCCGACAGGTCGATCTGATGGTGGAGCAGTGCCTGCGGTTCAAGCCCCGGCGAGCCGTGATGGCCGATGAGCAGGCCGCCGCTCAGCTGCGCGAGAGGCTTGGTGCGGTCGGCCTGGACATCGACGTGGCCAGCGGGGCGGAGGCCATCTGCGAGATCGCCAGCGATCAGGATGTCGATGTGGTCATGGCCGCCATCGTGGGCGCAGCCGGGCTGGCTCCCGCACTGGCGGCGGCCAAGGCGGGCAAGCGGCTCCTGCTCGCCAACAAGGAAGCGCTGGTGGTTGGCGGTGACCTGTTCATGGAGACCGTCCGCCACGGGGGCAGTACCCTCCTGCCGATCGACAGTGAGCACTCGGCCATTTTCCAGTCCTTGCCAGATGATCCGGCGACGTGGTCACGCCGCGTCGAGAAGATCGTTCTCACCGCCTCCGGAGGGCCCTTCCGCGAGCGCGACCCATCCACCCTGTCCAGCGTGACACCCGATCAGGCATGTGCACACCCGAACTGGGTGATGGGCCGCAAGATATCGGTGGATTCGGCCACGATGATGAACAAGGCCCTCGAAGTGATCGAGGCGCACTACCTGTTCCGCATGCCCCCCGAGCGCATCGAAGTGGTGATCCACCCCCAGAGCGTCATTCATTCCATGGTCCAGTTCCACGACCGATCCGTGGTGGCACAACTGGGGACTCCCGACATGCGCGTGCCCATCGCCTACGGCCTCTCCTGGCCGGAGCGCATGGCCTCGGGCGCGGCGCCCCTGGATTTCACGGCGCTGTCGGCCCTGACCTTCGAGCAGGCGGATGAGCATCGCTTCCCGGGCTTGAAGCTCGCGTGGGAGGCCATGGCGGGCACTCCGGGCAGCACGGCTGTGCTCAATGCCGCCAATGAAGTGGCGGTCCAGGCTTTTCTGGATGGCCAACTGCGTTTTGACCAGATCCATCGGGTCAATCGTGCAACTCTGGAGGACTATTTGCCCTCCAAGCCCGCAGGGCTGGACGATCTGCTGGCCATCGACGCAGAAGCACGTCAGCGTGCGCGGGCTTTGATGGGCAGGATCGCGGTCTGAACGGGATGCGTCCGGCGTATCCCGTGCATCGTCGACGGATCCTCTGGAGCGAAATCGCATGACGACAGTGATTGCATTTGTGGTGGCCCTGGGCCTGCTCATCGCCATTCACGAGTATGGCCATTACCGCATGGCCCTGGCTTGTGGGGTCAAGGTGCTGCGGTTCTCGATCGGTTTCGGCAAGCCGCTGTTCACCTGGCGCCGTCCGGGCAGTCCGACCGAGTTCGTCATTGGCGCATTGCCCCTGGGTGGGTATGTGCGCATGCTCGATGAGCGTGAGGCGCCAGTCGATGCTGCGGAAAGGCATCTTGCTTTCAACACCCAGCCTTTGCGTTCCAGGGCGGCCATTGTGGCGGCTGGGCCGCTGGCCAACCTGGCGCTTGCTGTCCTGCTGTACGCGCTGGTCAACTGGTGGGGCGTTCAGGAGCCGGAGCCGGTGCTGGCCAAGCCGGTGGCTGGCTCGATGGCAGAGCGGGCCGGTCTGACTGGCGGAGAGTGGGTCGGCCGGATTTCCGCCGGCGAGGGCGACGATGTGGAGGTCCGCTCCTTCGAAGATCTGCGCTGGCGCCTGACCCAGGCCGCTCTGGACGGTGAGGATATCGTGCTGTCGCTCGGGCGGCCCGAACAAGGCGTGCCCCGGCAGGTGCGTTTTCCCTTGTCTGGCCTGGATGTGAAGGAGGCGGACGCGACGATGTATCAGCGCATCGGCATCGTTGCGCCCTGGAGCGCTCCCGAGATCGGGCAGGTCATGGCCGACGGCGCCGCTTCACGGGCCGGACTCCAGCCGGGCGATATCGTGCGTCAGGTCAACGGACAGCGTATTTCCGACGGGCAGCAGTTGCGCCAGCTGATTCGGGAGTCGGTCGGCACGGGAGGGCAGCCCTTGAGCCAGCGCTGGGAGGTCCAGCGCGCCGGACAGGTCCTGACCCTGGAGGTGACGCCCACGCCGGAGCAGCGGGACGGTACCTGGGTCGGACGCGTGGGCGCCTATGTGGGTGCCATGCCGGCGATGATCACCGTTCAGCATGGTCCCTGGGAGGGAATTGCCCGGGCAGTGGACCGCACCTGGGAGGTGTCATGGCTGACCCTGAAGATGATGGGACGGATGCTGATCGGCGAAGCGTCCATCAAAAACATCAGCGGACCGCTGACCATTGCCGAATACGCCGGCAAGTCGGCCAGCATGGGCCTGACGCAGTACGTGGTCTTTCTGGCGCTCATCAGCGTCAGTCTGGGGGTGCTGAACCTTCTGCCGCTGCCGGTCCTCGATGGTGGACACCTGATGTATTATCTTTGGGAGGGTTTGACCGGACGAGCAGTCTCTGACGTCTGGCTCGATCGCCTTCAGCGCGGAGGCGTCGCCATTCTGATGGCGCTCATGGCTGTCGCCCTGTTCAACGACGTGGCCCGATTGGCGGGCTGACCACACCTGATCCATGAAAACAATCAAAAAAGGGCTGCGCGGCCTGACCCTGTCTACCTTGGCTGCCAGCCTGCTGGCCGCCTTGCCCGCCTGGGCTGTGAATCCGTTCACCTTGCGCGATATCCGGGTGGAGGGCCTGCAGCGGGTCGAGCCCGGCACGGTCTTCGCCTCGCTGCCGTTTCGCATCGGTGATCAGTACAACGACGACAAGGGTGCGGCGGCCATCCGTTCCCTGTTCGGCCTGGGCCTGTTCAGCGATGTCCGACTGCAGGTGACCGATGATGTGCTGGTGATTCTGGTCGAAGAGCGTCCCACCGTGGCCGACCTGAGTTTTTCCGGCATCAAGGAATTCGACGAGGAAGTGCTCAAGAAGGCGCTTCGCGATGTCGGTCTGACCGAAGGTCGCCCGTTCGACAAGGCCCTGGCCGATCGCGCCGAACAGGAGCTCAAGCGGCAGTACATCAACCGCAGCATGTACGCCGCCCAGGTGGTGACCACGGTCACCCCCACGGACCGCAACCGCGTCAGCCTCAACTTCAGTGTCACCGAGGGCGATGTCGCCAAGATCCGCGACATCCGCATCGTGGGCAACCAGGCCTTCCCGGAAAGCACCCTGCGTGGTCTGTTCGATCTGGACACCGGCGGCTGGCTCAGCTGGTACACCAAGTCCGACCGCTACTCCAGGGCGAAGCTCAACGCCGACCTGGAGACCCTGCGTTCGTACTACCTCACCCGCGGATATCTCGAGTTCAAGATCGACTCCACCCAGGTGGCGATCTCGCCGGACAAGCAGGAGATGTCGGTCACCATCAACATCACCGAGGGCAACCGCTTCGTGGTGTCTTCTGTGGCGCTCGAGGGTGAGTACCTCGGCAAGGAAGAAGAGTTCAAGTCCCAGATTGCCATCCGGGCGGGCGAGGCCTACAACGCCGAGGACGTGTCCACGACGGTCAAGCGATTCACGGATTATTTTGGCTCCTTCGGCTATGCATTCGCGCAAGTGGAGGCGGTACCCTCCATCGACCGCGTCAACAACCAGGTGGCCTTCACGTTGCGCGCCCAGCCGGCTCGTCGCGTCTATGTGCGCCGGATCAACGTGGTGGGGAACAACCGCACGCGAGACGAGGTCATCCGCCGCGAATTCCGGCAGTTCGAGTCCGCCTGGTACGACAGTGACCGCATCCGCCTCTCACGTGACCGGATTGACCGCCTGGGCTTCTTCACACAGGTGGGTATCGACACCGAACCGGTACCGGGCACCAACGATCAAGTCGATCTGACGGTCACGGTGGCCGAGCGGCCCACGGGCAACCTGTCCATCGGTGCCGGTTACTCGCAGGCCGACAAGCTGTCCTTCATCGCGAGCATCAACGTCGAGAACGTGTTCGGTACCGGCAACTACCTCGGTCTGGATGTGAACACGAGCGACTTCAACAAGCAGTTCGTGCTGAGCACCACCGATCCCTACTTCACGCAGGATGGTGTGTCGCGCACCTTTGACCTCTACTACAAGACCACCCGTCCGTACGACGCACAGGGCGGTGACTACGAGATCAAGAAGCCTGGCATCGGCATCCGGTTTGGTGTCCCATTCACCGAGCGGGACACCGTGTATTTCGGTATTGGCGCCGAGCGGGTGACGGTGGTGGAAGGCAACGAGCTGCCCGAGGCTTACCTGGACCAGGGCGGCACCTATCTGCCGGCAACCATTGGCTGGTCACGCGATGAGCGCGACAGCGCCCTGGTGCCGACCGAGGGCCGGTATCAGCGGTTCAACACCGAGTTTGGCCTCAGCAGCGAACGCCGGTATGCCAAGCTGAGCTACCAGTTCCAGCAGTACGTTCCCCTGACCAAGCAGTACACCTTCGCCTTCAACACCGAAGTTGGCTTGGGCAAAGGCCTGGGCGGCAAGGACTTCCCGGTCCTGCGCAACTTCTATGGTGGTGGTTTGGGTTCCGTGCGCGGTTTCGAGCAGGGCACCCTGGGCCCGACCTCTGCCGTCCTCGGGTCCACCACGGGCGAGCGCGTGAGTGTCGGTGGCGCGAAGAATCTCGTCTTCAACGCCGAGTTCATCGCCCCCTTCCCCGGGGCGGGCAATGACCGCACCCTGCGCTGGTTCTTCTTCACGGATGCCGGCAATGTGTACGGCGAGAACGATTCGTTTGAATTCTCCAAGCTTCGCGCCTCTGCCGGTGTGGGTATCAGCTGGATCTCGCCGATCGGTCCCCTTCGTTTTGCTTACGCCACCCCGATACGAAAGTTCGACGGGGATAAAATCCAGAAATTCCAGTTTCAGATCGGAACCTCGTTTTGATGAAGATGTCTCTGCAATCCTGGGTCAAGCCCGCCGCCGTCCTGGCGCTGGCCGCCCTGATGGCAACCGGCGCTGCCGCACAAGGCGCGAAGATCGGTGCCGTGAATGTCGACCGTATCCTGCGCGACTCGACGCCCGCCAAAGCCGCCACGGCCAAGCTGGAGCAGGAGTTCTCCAAGCGCGAGAAGGAGCTGCAGACCCTGGCCGCACAGGTCAAGTCGGCGTCGGAAAAGCTCGAGCGTGAAGCGCCGACACTCCCGGAAAGCCAGCGTGTGTCCCGCCAGCGCCAACTCGTGGATCAGGACCGCGAGCTTCAGCGCAAGCAGCGCGAGTTCCAGGAAGACCTGTCACTGCGTCGCAATGAGGGTCTGCAGCAGGTGCTCGAGAAGGTCAACCGCGTGCTCAAGCAGGTTGCGGAGAACGAGAAGTACGACCTGATCGTCCAGGAAGCTGCCTACATCAATCCGAAGCTCGATATCACCGACAAGGTAATCGAGGCTTTGAACAACGCCAAGTAAACCGGAGTCGCCTTGTCCACAACCTTGGGCGCCATCGTTGATGCCCTGGGTGGGCAGCTGACAGGCGATCCGTCAACGCCCGTTCACCGTCTTGCTCCGCTGGCGACGGCGGAAGAGGGTGATCTGGCGTTTGTGGCCCACGTCAGGTATCTCTCCCAGGTGCACAGCACCCGGGCGGGTGCCCTGATCGTCGGTCATCCGCTGGCTCAGGCGGCGACCGGGCGAGGAGCCTGCATCGTCGCCGATGATCCGTACCTCTATTTCGCTCGACTGACGCAATGGTGGCGCAGGCTTCACGAGCCCGAAGTGCCCCCCGTCGTGCATCCCAGCGCGGTGATCGATCCGTCTGCCCGGCTGGGAGTGGGTGTCGTCGTCGGACCCTATACGGTGATCGAGGCCAACGCCAAGGTCGGCGATGGCGCTGTTATCGGAGCGCACTGCGTCCTCGGACGCGATGTCCGTATCGGTTCGCAGACCCGCATGGCCCCGAGGGTCACTATCGCCGCTGGCTGCTCGATCGGTGAGCGCTGCATCCTGCACAGCGGTGTGGTGATTGGCGCCGATGGTTTCGGTTTTGCCCCCCATCAGGGGCGGTGGATCAAGATTGAACAGCTCGGCGCGGTGCGCATCGGCCATGATGTGGAGATCGGTGCCAACACCTGTGTCGACCGGGGTGCCCTGGATGACACCGTGATCGCCGATGGTGTCAAACTCGACAACCTGATCCAGATCGGACACAACGTCAGGATCGGTGCGAACACCGCCATGGCCGGTTGTGTGGGCGTGGCGGGCAGTGCCGAGATCGGTGCCGGTTGCACCGTCGGCGGTGGCGCTGTCGTGCTGGGTCACCTGAGTCTGGCCGACGGGGTCCATGTCTCCGCAGCCTCGGTCGTGACGCGGTCGATCCGCGAGCCAGGCCAGTACACTGGCATGTTTCCCATCGATGACAATGCCTCGTGGGAAAAGAATGCCGCTTCCCTGAAACAGCTCAACCGGCTGCGCGAGCGCCTGAAGGCGGTCGAGCAGGCGATTGCACAAGCCCAACACAAGAAGACCGAGTCATGATGGACATCCACCAGATCCTCAAGCAACTGCCGCACCGCTACCCCATCCTGCTGGTGGATCGGGTGCTGGAGGTGGAGAAGGGCAAACGCATCGTTGCCCTGAAGAATGTGACCATCAACGAGCCGCAGTTCAACGGCCACTTCCCTCATCGCCCGGTGTTTCCGGGGGTCTACATGCTCGAAGCCATGGCCCAGTCGGCGGCGCTGCTGGCCTTTGCGACCCTCGAAGTCACCCCCGACGACAACACGGTGTACTACTTCGCCGGCATTGATGGTGCCCGCTTCAAGCGGCCGGTGGAGCCAGGCGATCAGCTCGTGATGGAAGTGACGCTCGAACGCATGAAGGCGGGCATCTTCAAGTTCAAGGGCACCTCGCGCGTGGGCGACGAGGTGGCCTGTGAAGCCGAACTGATGTGCACGATGCGCACGATCGCCTGACGCGCGGAGTCCGCTCATGGCGAACATCCATCCCACCGCCGTGGTGGATCCGGCGGCAGAACTTGACGCCTCGGTGTCAATCGGTCCCTACACGGTCATCGGCCCTCATGTGAAGGTTGGCGCCGGAACGACCATCGGTGCCCATTGCGTGATCGAAGGTCACACCACGATCGGCCGCGACAACCGGATTTTCCAGTTCAACTCGCTGGGCGCGATCCCGCAGGACAAGAAGTACGCGGGTGAACCCTGTGAACTGATCATCGGCGACCGCAACACCATCCGGGAGTTCTGCACCTTCAACATCGGATCACCCGGTGACCTGGGCAAGACGGTGGTCGGTGATGACAACTGGATCATGGCCTACGTCCACCTGGCGCACGATTGCGTGGTGGGGAACAAGACCATCTTTGCCAACAACTCCCAGCTCGCGGGGCATGTGCAGGTGGGCGACTGGGTGATTCTGGGCGGATTCACCGTCGTTCACCAGTTTGTACGCATCGGTGACCATGCCATGACAGCCATGTGCTCGCTGCTGTTTGCCGATCTGCCGCCTTTCGTGATGTGCCAGGGTCAGCCAGCCCAGGCCAGGTCCATGAACTTCGAAGGCCTGCGCCGCCGCGGTTTCTCGGCCGAGCGCATCGCGGTGGTCAAGCGCATGCACAAGGCGCTGTATCGCGATGACCTGACGCTGGATCTGGCGCGACAACGCATCGGTGGGCTTGCCGCCGAGGTTCCTGAAGCCCAGCAGGATGTGGACCTGATGGCTGGCTTCCTTGACCAGGTGAGCCCGCAACGCGGAATCGTTCGCTGATGACCACGGCAGACCCTCGCCTCCTTGCGCTGGTGGCCGGGGAGGCCTCCGGTGATCTGCTGGGCAGCCTGTTGCTGCGGGGTTTGAAGACACGCTGGCCCGCATTGCGGTCGACGGGCATCGGCGGGCCGAGACTCGCGGAGCAGGGGTTCGACGCCTGGTGGGCCTCCGACCGCCTGGCGGTCAGGGGCTATATCGAGGTGCTTCCCCGTTTGCGCGAGTTGCTGCGCATCCGGCGTGAGCTCGGTGACCGTCTGTTGGGGGCGGAGCGCCCGGATGTGTTCATCGGGGTGGATGCCCCCGATTTCAATCTGGATCTGGAGGTGCGTCTGCGCTCTTCCGGGATACCCACGGTGCACTTTGTCTGTCCGTCCATCTGGGCCTGGCGACCGGAAAAAGTGCTCAAGCTCAAGGCGGCGGCAGAGCACGTCTTGTGCCTTTTCCCGTTTGAGCCAGCCTTGCTGGCAGAACACGGTATTGCCGCCACCTTTGTCGGACATCCCTTGGCATCGGTGATTCCCATGGAGCCCGATCAAGGGGCAGCCCGTCGGCGGCTGGGACTGACGCCGGAGGGTCCGCTGGTGGCCATCCTGCCGGGCAGCCGTGCCGATGAAGTCCGCTATCTGGCGGATCGGTTTTTGCGCGCCGCGGTCCTGATGCGTGCCCGTCGTCCTGATCTGCGGTTCGTCATTCCGGCGGCTCCTGGGCTGAAAGATCGGATTGACGCGATCGCTGCAGCGCACCCGCTGGGCGGAGCGTTGACCGTGGTGGCCGGGCAGTCACACGATGTGCTGTGTGCGTGCGACCTCACCCTGATTGCCAGTGGGACGGCGACCCTGGAGGCGGCCCTGTTCAAGCGGCCGATGGTCATCGCCTACAACATGCACTGGCTGTCGTGGCAGATGATGCGCCGCAAGCGTCTGCAGCCCTGGGTTGGTCTGCCCAACATCCTGTCGCGGGACTTCGTGGTGCCTGAACTGCTGCAGGACGCGGCGACGCCCAAGGCGCTTGCGGATGCCGCATTGGCGTGGCTGCAAGAGCCTGCGAAAATGCAGGCTGTACAGGCACGGTTCACCGAACTGCATCACAGCCTGAAACGCGACACCGTGCAACTGGCGACCGATGCGATCGAAAAAATTCTTGCGCCCTGAGCAGGCCAGCCTGGCCTGGGACAGTCCCGGGCTGTTGGCGGGCGTCGACGAGGCTGGCCGGGGTCCCCTGGCAGGTCCGGTGGTGGCCGCTGCCGTGATCCTTGACGACATGGCCCCCATCAAGGGCCTGGCCGACTCCAAAAAGCTGACGGAGCGGCAGCGCGAGCGTCTGTACGACGAGATCCGTGCCAAGGCGCTGTGTTGCAGCGTGGCCCAGGCTTCCGTGACCGAGATCGATTCGCTCAATATCCTGCAGGCCACGATGTTGGCGATGCGCCGTGCGGTCCAGGGCCTAAGGCTCAAGCCGGTCAAGGTGCTGGTCGATGGCAACCGGCTTCCTTCCCTGGATGTGATGGCCGAGGCCGTGGTGGGTGGGGATGCACTGGTGCCCGCGATTTCGGCGGCGTCGATCCTGGCCAAGGTGACCCGTGACCGCTTGCTCATGGAATTGCACGAACGGCATCCGGACTACGGGTTTGACCGCCACAAAGGCTACGGTACGGCGCAACATCTCGAAGCCCTGCGACGCCTGGGGCCCTTGCCGGAGCACCGGCGTACGTTTTCACCCGTGGCGCAATGCATTGGCCGGGAGGCGGCATGAGCGACCCTCAGTACATCTCCTCCCGTGAGAACGCCCTGATCAAGCGCTTGCGGCAGTTGGCTCAGGACAGCACCGCCTATCGCAAACAAGGCCAGGTCTGGCTGGAAGGTGATCACCTGTGTCGCGCCTTGCTGGCCCGGGGCGGGCGCCCTGAGCTGGCCGTGTTTACCGAGGAGGGCTTGTCGGTGGCCACAGATGAGCTCCGGGTGGCCTGCGAGCGGATCGTGGTGGTGCCTGATCATCTGATGCAGGGCATCAGTGGACTCGAGTCGGCGGCACACATGGGTTTCGTGATGGGCCTGCCATCCGCGCTGCAAGTGCAGGGGCATGTCGCGACCGTGGTGCTGGACCGCCTCCAGGATGCCGGCAATGTGGGCTCCATTCTCCGCAGTGCGGGCGCCTTCGGCTTTCGCCAGGTGCTGGCACTCAAGGGCACCGCGGCGCTCTGGTCACCCAAAGTGGTCCGGGCGGGCATGGGTGCGCACTTCGGCATGCACCTGGTCGAGGGGCTGTCGCTGTCTGATCTGGAGGCCCTGCAGGTACCGTTGCTGGTCACGAGTTCGCATCGTGGAAATTGGCTGCACCGGACGACCTTGCCCTGGCCCTGTGCCTGGGTGATGGGACACGAAGGGCAGGGCGTCAGCGCCGAGCTGGAGGCAAGGGCAGGCCTGCATGTGCGCATCGCGCAGCCCGGTGGGGAGGAGTCCCTGAACGTGGCCGCCGCCGCCGCCATCTGCCTGCATGCCAGTGCGGTGACCGGCCCATCTCTGCCGGACTGAATCGATTCCACGATTCGGGATGTCGTTCAGGGTAATCCCTCGGGCTATAATTTCAAGGTTTACCCGCAATCGGCGCACCCTGCTTGCGCCCGCCCCGGTGTGCAGGCATCAACGCCTCGCGCCACTCTCCCGTCGACCGGCTTTCCGGTCCACCGGGTGCACGGATTCCAGCGGATCCGGCAGAGCCCCGGCGGGCGTGGGTGCGCCCCATCATCATCTGGAGAACACCGTGCTTCCCGTCCACCCGAAAGCCATCCTCGCGCTCGCAGACGGCACGGTCTTTACCGGCATTTCCATCGGTGCCACTGGCCAGACCACCGGCGAGGTGGTGTTCAACACCTCCATCACCGGCTACCAGGAAATCCTCACCGATCCGAGCTATTGCCAGCAGATCGTCACGCTCACCTATCCGCACATCGGCAACACCGGTGTGAACCGTGAGGACGTGGAAGCCCACCGCATCCATGCGGCCGGCCTGATCATCAAAGACCTGCCACTTCTGGCCTCCAATTTCCGCAGCGAAGGGTCCCTGTCGCAGTACCTGCAGCGTGAAGGCACGGTGGCCATTGCCGACCTGGACACCCGCGCACTGACGCGTCTGCTGCGCACCAAGGGGGCCCAGAACGGCTGCATCCTGGCCCTGCCCGCCGGCGAAGCCATCAACGACACGCATCGGGCTCAGGCCATCGCGGCAGCTCAGGCGGCTCCCAGCATGTCTGGTCAGGATCTGGCGCAGGTGGTCAGCAGTGCTGATCCCTATGCCTGGACGCAGACCGAATGGCAACTGGGTTTCGGCTACGGTGAGCAGATTGCGCCCAAGTTCCACGTCGTGGCCTACGACTTCGGTGTGAAGAAGAACATCCTGCGCATGCTGGCCCAGCGCGGGTGCAAGATCACCGTGGTGCCGGCCAAGACGCCGGCGGCGGATGTGTTCAAGCTCAAGCCGAATGGTGTGTTCCTCTCCAATGGCCCTGGCGATCCGCAGCCTTGCGATTACGCCATCGCTGCCGCACGCGAGATCATCGATAGCGGTTTGCCCACCTTCGGCATCTGCCTCGGGCACCAGATCATGGCCCTGGCCTCGGGCGCCAAGACTTTCAAGATGAAATTCGGCCACCACGGTGCCAACCACCCGGTCAAGGATCTGGACAGCGGACGTGTGAGCATCACCAGCCAGAACCACGGCTTTGCGGTTGACGAGAATTCGCTGCCGGCCAACCTTCGTGCCACCCACGTCAGTCTCTTTGACGGTACGCTGCAAGGATTGGCGCGCACCGACAAGCCGGCGTTCTGCTTCCAGGGACACCCGGAAGCTTCTCCCGGTCCCCACGACATTGGCTATCTGTTCGACCGCTTCATCGGTCTGATGCAGGACCGAGCCAGCGCCTGAGCAGGAACCACTGCATGAAGCTCTTCAGTTTTCCCGTCTTCGCCATCGAAAAGGCCATCGCCAAGCGGATGCTGACGCTGGACCCGCCGCACAAGGACTGGTTCGCGCAGCGGTGGGCGCAAAAGCCCTACCGCAAGGCCTTCATCGAGAACAAGGCCATGCCCCTGGTGACCTTGCTGGCCAAGGGAAAGACCTGGGACGACGAGACCTTCAATGCCGAACTGGCGGCCTGGAATGCGCCGTTCTACCCGGCCGAGGCCGAGGTGCTGCGTCCCATCATCGAAGGCGACGGCCTGCTGCAACTGATGCAGAAAAACGTGCCGGCCGAGCGCATCCAGGCTCTGCTGACCCAACTGGACAAACTGCGCCAGGCCTGACCTGACGCCACGCCACGAGCGAACGCCATGCCCAAACGTACAGACATACAGACCGTCCTCATCATCGGCGCCGGCCCCATCATCATCGGCCAGGCCTGCGAGTTCGACTACTCGGGCGTGCAGGCCTGCAAGGCACTGCGCGAAGAGGGCTACAAGGTGGTGCTGATCAACAGCAACCCGGCCACCATCATGACCGACCCGGCCACCGCCGATGTGACGTACATCGAGCCGATCACCTGGCAGACGGTCGAGAAGATCATCGCCAAGGAACGCCCCAACTGCCCGGGTGGCTTTGCCATTCTCCCCACCATGGGTGGGCAGACCGCACTGAACTGCGCACTGGATCTGTGGCGCAATGGCGTGCTGGCCAAGTACGACGTGGAGCTGATCGGCGCCACGCCTGAAGCCATCGACAAGGCCGAGGACCGCCTGAAGTTCAAGGACGCCATGACCAAGATCGGTCTGGGCTCCGCGCGCTCGGGCATTGCCCACAGCATGGAAGAAGCCTGGGCGGTGCAGAAGATGACTGGTTTCCCGACCGTGATCCGCCCCAGCTTCACGCTGGGCGGCACCGGCGGCGGCATCGCCTACAACCCCGAAGAGTTCGAGACCATCTGCAAGCGCGGCCTGGAAGCCTCGCCAACCAACGAGCTGCTGATCGAGGAATCGCTGCTCGGCTGGAAAGAGTACGAGATGGAAGTGGTGCGCGATAAGGCGGACAACTGCATCATTGTCTGCTCGATCGAGAACCTGGACCCGATGGGCGTGCATACCGGTGATTCGATCACCGTGGCGCCGGCCCAGACGCTGACCGACAAGGAATACCAGATCCTGCGCAATGCCTCGCTGGCGGTGCTGCGTGAGATCGGCGTGGACACCGGCGGCTCCAACGTGCAATTCTCCATCAACCCGAAGGACGGCCGCATGGTCGTCATCGAGATGAACCCACGTGTGAGCCGTTCCTCGGCCCTGGCGTCCAAGGCCACCGGCTTCCCGATCGCCAAGGTTGCAGCCAAGCTGGCGGTGGGCTACACGCTGGACGAACTGCGCAACGAGATCACCGGCGGCGCCACGCCCGCGTCCTTCGAACCCTCGATCGACTACGTGGTCACCAAGATCCCGCGTTTTGCTTTCGAGAAGTTCCCCACCGCCGACAGCCGCCTGACCACGCAGATGAAGTCGGTGGGTGAGGTGATGGCCATGGGCCGTACCTTCCAGGAGTCGTTCCAGAAAGCCCTGCGCGGTCTGGAAGTCGGCGTGGACGGCATGAACGAAAAGACCCAGGACCGCGAAACCCTGGAGCGCGAGCTGGGTGAACCCGGCCCCGAGCGCATCTGGTACGTGGGCGATGCCTTCGCGGCCGGCTGGTCGGTGGACGAGGTGCACCAGTTCACCAAGATCGACAAGTGGTTCCTGATCCAGATCGAGGAAATCATCAAGCTCGAGATGGCCATGGACAAGCTGGTGGCCGAGAAGGGTGAGGGCGCGCTGGCCAGCCTGGACGCCGATACGCTCCGTGGCCTGAAAAAGAAAGGCTTCTCCGACCGCCGCCTGGCCAAGCTGCTGGCCACCACCGATACCGCCGTGCGCGAACGCCGCAAGGCGTTGAACGTGCGTCCGGTTTTCAAGCGGGTGGACACCTGCGCGGCCGAATTCGCCACCGACACCGCCTACCTCTATTCCACCTACGAAGGTCATGGTGACGGCGAGTGCGAGGCCGAACCGACCAACAAGAATAAGATCATGGTGCTCGGTGGCGGCCCCAACCGCATCGGCCAGGGTATCGAGTTTGACTACTGCTGCGTGCACGCCGCGCTGGCCATGCGCGAAGACGGGTATGAGACCATCATGGTCAACTGCAACCCGGAAACCGTGTCCACCGACTACGACACCAGCGACCGCCTGTATTTCGAGCCGCTGACACTGGAAGATGTGCTGGAGATCGTCGACAAGGAGAAGCCGGTCGGCGTCATCGTTCAGTACGGCGGACAGACGCCCCTGAAGCTGGCACTGGGCCTGGAGGCCAATGGCGTGCCCATCATCGGCACCACGCCCGACATGATCGACGCCGCCGAAGACCGTGAGCGCTTCCAGAAATTGCTGCACGACCTGGGCCTGCGTCAGCCGCCCAACGCTACCGCCCGTACCGAGGCGGAGGCGCTGGAGAAAGCCGCAGCCTTGGGCTATCCGCTGGTGGTGCGCCCGAGCTACGTGCTGGGCGGCCGAGCCATGGAGATCGTGCATGAGCAGCGTGACCTCGAGCGCTACATGCGCGAAGCGGTCAAGGTGAGCAACGATTCGCCGGTGCTGCTCGACCGCTTCCTCAACGACGCCATCGAGTGCGATGTGGACGCCGTGCGCGACAGCGCCGGCCGCGTGTTCATCGGCGGTGTCATGGAGCACATCGAACAGGCTGGCGTTCACTCCGGTGACTCGGCTTGCTCGCTGCCGCCGTACTACCTGTCCAAGGCCACCATCGACGAGCTCAAGCGCCAGACCGCGGCCATGGCCCAGGGCCTGAACGTGGTGGGCCTGATGAACGTGCAGTTCGCGATCCAGGAGAAGGAAGAGAACGGTGTCAAGACCGACGTGATCTTCGTGCTCGAAGTCAACCCGCGCGCTTCGCGCACGGTGCCCTTCGTCTCCAAGGCCACCGGCATCCAGCTGGCGAAGGTGGCGGCGCGCTGCATGGCCGGCCAGACGCTGGACCAGCAGGGCATCGGTGCCGAAGTCAACCCGCCGTACTTCAGCGTCAAGGAAGCTGTGTTCCCGTTCGTCAAGTTCCCGGGTGTGGACACCATCCTCGGTCCCGAGATGAAGTCCACCGGCGAGGTGATGGGCGTGGGCAAGACCTTCGGTGAGGCGTTCGTCAAGAGCCAGCTGGGCGCAGGCACCAAGCTGCCCAAGTCGGGCAAGGTGTTCCTGACCGTCAAGAACGGTGACAAACCCCGCGCCGTCGAGGTGGCTCGCCAGCTGGTGGCGCTGGGTTTCGAACTGGTGGCCACACGCGGCACCGCCGCGGCCATCGCCGAGGCCGGCGTGCCGGTCCAAACGGTGAACAAGGTCACCGAAGGTCGCCCGCACATCGTGGACATGATCAAGAACAACGAGATTGCACTCGTGATCAACACGGTCGAGGAGCGCCGCAACGCCATCGCCGATTCGCGTGCGATCCGGACGTCGGCGCTGCTTGCCCGTGTGACCACGTTTACGACCATCGCTGGTGCGGAAGCGGCCGTCGAAGGCATGCAGCATGTGGACACGCTGGGGGTCATTTCGGTGCAGGAGATGCACGCCGAGCTCTCGGCCTGATCACTTCCGACCCACAAGGGCAATCCCTGACTGCCTGGCCCGGTGGGCGAGGCGGTTTCAGGGCATAATGCCGAGAACGAAGCCGCCGACCGGAAACGATCGGCGGTTTGCTTTTTGTCGAATGCCACAGGGCGAACAGATTCAGGAGACCAGTGAATGGCCACCTTTCCCATCACCAAGCGCGGTGCCGAGCAACTCAAGGCAGAGCTGCACAAACTCAAGACCGTTGAGCGCCCCGGTGTGATTCAGGCGATTGCCGACGCACGGGCCCAGGGGGATCTCAGCGAGAACGCGGACTACGACGCGGCCAAGGAGCGTCAGGGTTTCATTGAAGGCCGCATCGCCGAAATCGAGGGCAAGCTCTCGGCGGCCCAGGTCATCGATCCCTCAGCCGTGGATGCGGGTGGCCGTGTGGTCTTCGGCGCCACGGTGGACCTGGAGGACGAGGACTCCGGCAATGCCGTCACCTACCAGATCGTCGGAGAAGATGAGGCCGATCTCAAGCTGGGTCTGATCAACATCAGCAGCCCGATTGCTCGCGCACTTATCGGCAAGGAAGAGGGCGATGTGGCCGAGGTGCAGGCGCCGGGCGGTGTGCGCCGTTACGAGATCGTGGCCGTTCGCTACGAGTGACTTTCATGCGGCGGCTGTCGGTCTTCATGGCGGCCCTCTGGTGGGGCGGCATCACGGGGGTGAGCTTCATGGCCGTCCCCACGCTGTTTGCCAAACTCGGCAGTCCTGCGGTGGCGGGGCCGGTCGCCGCCCAGCTGTTCTCGTTCCAGTGCTACGCTGGCCTGGTGATTGGCATCGGGCTTCTGGTGTTGCTCAGGCAGGAACGTTCGCTGGCGCATTTTCGTGCAGCTGATGCGACGGCCGAAAATGCCGGCAGGGATCTGGATCGCATGCAGCGCAGCCTGGGCACCATGGGCTTCGTGCTGCTGGGCATGCTGCTGGCGCTGGTGCAGGAATTCGGCGTGGCCCAGAAGATCGTCACCGCTCGCGCCAGCGGTGGAGATCTCCGGTTCTGGCACGGCCTGGGCAGCGTGATGGTCCTGGGCCAGTGGCTGTGTGCTGGCGCGGTGCTTTGGCGTCTGAGCCGTCGCGCGCCAGCCTGAGGATCAGGCGGCGGCAGCCCGGCGCTCCGCCGATTCCAGGGTGTTGACCATCAGCATGGTGATGGTCATGGGGCCCACGCCGCCCGGCACCGGTGTGATCCAGCCCGCCACCTCCTTGACCCCCGCGAAATCGACATCACCGCACAGTTTGCCTTCGTCGTTGCGGTTCATGCCCACGTCGATGACGACTGCCCCCGGTTTGACCATGTCGGCCGTGAGCACGTTGCGTTTGCCCACGGCTGCCACGATCACGTCGGCCTGCAGCGTCTGGGCCTTCAGGTCCCGGGTGGCGCTGTGGCAGATGGTCACGGTGGCGTTCTTCTGAAGCAGCATCAGCGCCATGGGTTTGCCGACGATGTTGCTTCGACCGATGACCACGGCGTGCTTGCCACGCAGGTCGTAATTGATCGACTCGAGCATCTTCATGCAGCCATAAGGCGTGCACGGCCAGAATCCGGGCATGCCGGTCATCAGAGCGCCAGCGCTGGCGATGTGAAAGCCGTCGACATCCTTCTCGGGTGAGATGGCCTCGATCACCTTCTGGGCGTCGATGTGATCGGGCAGAGGCAGTTGCACCAGAATGCCGTGGATGCTGTCATCGTGGTTGAGTGCCTCGACCCTGGCCAGAAGCTCGGCCTCCGTCATGGTGGCCGGGTACTGCTCCAGCACCGAATGCATGCCGGTGTCATGGCAGGCCTTGACCTTGTTGCGCACGTAGACCTGGCTGGCCGGGTTGTCGCCGACCAGGATCACGGCGAGGCCGGGCGTGTGACCCCTGGCCCTCAGGGCCGCAGCGCGGTGGGTGACTTCTTCGCGAAGCTGGCGGGAGAGGGCGTTGCCGTCGATGAGTGCAGCGGTCATAGCGGTCCTGGTCGTTCGTTGAAAGCACAACGCCCGCCGGTTGGGCGGGCGTCGATGGTGGCGTTCGGGATCAGATCTTGGCGGTGGTCTGCCCCAGGGCAATCTTCAGCAGGTCAGCCACGGTGTTGGCACCGAGCTTTTCCATGATATTGGCCCGATGGGCCTCGACGGTCTTGATGCTGATTCCGAGGTCATCAGCGATCTGCTTGTTCAGGCGGCCGGCGACGATGCGCTCAAGCACCTGGGCCTCGCGGCCGGTCAGCTTCGACAGCAGTGCGTCGCGGCTGGCAGCCTGCTGGTGAACGGCAAAGGCATCCTTGGCTTTCTCCAGCATCCGCTCCACCAGCGCGAGCAACTGGTCTTCCTTGAATGGCTTCTGGATGAAGTCGAGGGCGCCTTTCTTCATGGACTCGACGGCCATGGGCACGTCGCCGTGTCCTGTGATGAAGACGATGGGCAGGGGAGATTGCCGCTCCAGCAGGCGCTCCTGCAATTCCATGCCGGTCATGCCACCCATGCGGATGTCGGCGATCAGGCAGGCCACTTCGCGGGCATCGTATCTGCTGAGAAAGGCCTCGGCCGATTCGAAGCAGCGAACCCGGTAGTCCTTGCCTTCGAGGAGCCATTGGAGGGAGTCGCGGACGGCCTCGTCGTCGTCAACCACGTAGACGGTGCCTTTTTTGGGAATCAAACTCATCTCGCTCTTTCTGTGTCCGAAGGGCGCGCTGGCTCGGAGGCCGTTTCACCCGCTTCCGGCCGGAGTCTGGAGTTCACGGGAATCCAGAAACTGAAGCAGCATCCGACCACCTCGTCCCCATTGTAGAGGTTCTCCACGCGGATCCGACCGTGGTGGGACTCGACAATGCTGCGGCAGAGCTTGAGTCCGATGCCCATGCCTTCGCTCTTGGTGCTGTAGAACGCTTCGTAGATGCGCTCGATCATCTCCGGCGGAACGCCTTTGCCGGAGTCGCGCACCGAGAAGAGAACCACCTCCTGCTCTTCCTCACGGGCAGGCGCCACACGCAGTTCCACCGTGCGGTAGCCCGTCGGTCGTCCGGCCTGGATGATGGCTTCGCCGGCGTTCTTGAGCAGGTTGATCAGCACCTGCTCGATCAGGATC
>Ga0255303_1000007_pt1 | contig 21354 bp, 19 predicted proteins | sample MistaT_19_FD_183679 | JGI IMG/M metagenome (GOLD analysis project Ga0255303, IMG submission 183679) | Metatranscriptome of freshwater microbial communities from Mississippi River, Louisiana, United States - Miss_Miss_RepC_8d (Metagenome... | ecosystem: Environmental > Aquatic > Freshwater >...
CCGAAATTCAAATAAGCCTCACCAATCAAGCCAGCGGGTACAGCACAGGCACCAAAAAATCCACAATCAAATACAGCATTGCCAATTAGTGTGTCTAGGTTTACTGTAGTCTTGTCGGGAAATAAGGCCCTGGGCACAAGAATCAACAGCCCATCCAGGTAAGTCTTGCCGAATTGATAGTCAAGCGTATGTGGCACAGCCTTGATTATTGAAACAGTTTTTCCATTTTCAATGAAATTCTGACCGATAAAATTTGCAGCGATAGCTGCAAGGTCAGTTCCGGGCTCAGCTCCTTCAACCTGAAGTCGCATCGCCGTTTTTCCAACTACTAAAGCAAGCACCATCAACCCAATCAGTATCATCACTTTCCGCGATACAGGCCTGACCCAGCGACTATAAGCCACTAAGTAAGTTACTATAGAAAAAGTCATTGCACCGCGCTGGTCACTGAGTAAGCAAAATCCTAACCAGAGAAACGCTAATCCAGTGAAAAGTACAAGGTTGAGCAGTACACGCTTTTTAAGGCCCAGGTTAACCAATGCGCACAAAGATGATAAATAGCTCATTTCAGCTAAAGTACGCCAGATACCGCCGCTGCTATACTCGGTCAAATTATCTGTTGAGATAGTATTTTTATTTGCAGTCTCCAACATTTGAGGAAACTGCATGAAAAATGCCACAACTCCCATTAGAGCCATGAGTCCTACAACACAAAGAGCTTTTTCGCTAAATGCCACCATGCGCAACCGATTATTGACAGCTGGCACCTGAATGGGGCGATAGCGCCCGACTGATAACATGCCTGTAAGAAAAAATGCATATGGCACTAACACGAGCAGGCTGCCAAACCAGTATTCATCGAAACTAATTTTCTGCAGAAGTGTCAGCTCAAGTAACGTGCGATTAGGCAGCTCCAAGAAAATGAAAATTGGCTTCACTACCAACCCATGAAACATCACCAGCAAAGCCCAACCTGAGCAACTCGACAGTGTAATTCCAGCACGACGTGCGACGAATCCCGCCGTAATAGCAAGCAGCAGCACGGAAATCCAGTACAGTTCGGCCACTCTTAATTTCTTTTCAAGAAATTCAAGCTAATCCACCATTTAGGATCAGTCGCCTGCCAGTGAACAAGGCTCGCACTAGAAACAAGCTGGCAACCCCAGCTGCGGCTGGAGTCCCAAAGGTGTGCAATGCCACCACGCCAATGCTCGGGAATGTGTGGAAGAAATAATTCGAACGCAAACTTGCAGAAATAAGTCCTAGTCGATGGCAATACGCAGCGCACATAACACCGGCGATTGAATTCAGGCCAACCCCTAGCGAAATAAGCATATCGATTTCGATGTTGCTTATCAGCTTCCACAGTGACAACACTACCGTAAGCATCATCGCATATCCTACTGCCACGATTGCAGAACGACCGCGTACGGCTAGGTAATTTAGCTCGACGTACAACATCAAAGTTGTTGCCTGGAGCAGACAGAACAGCGTCGCATAGCGCTCCATACCTGCATAGGCGGGCATCAATCGACTAACGAGTGGCCCGGAAAGAGCAATAACCAACACGGAAGCCAGTATGGCGACACGGAAAAAGTAAGTAAGACGCTGGTTCCGAAGCACTCCCTCTTGAACTCGAGCATCATCTGTAAGCAACCGCATAGACTTACTAGTACCTGCCCAAGCGACGACGTTCGAACCGTACAGGACAATAATGCAGACGCTGTTGGCAAACGCAATAAGCCCGACCTCATGTCCGATATGCAGGCTGTTGGCCAGCAATACATATATCGATGTTACAGATGCGGAGAAGAAGGCAGAAATCGCCAGAGGTATGCCAGCCGCTAACAAAGAGCGTATCGCCGCCGACTCAAAGCGCTGAAGACGAACACGGGGAAGTCCCCAGAGATATGCAAATACGCTGAATGCGACACCGACTGCTAGTGACTGCAGCACAAGCTCCACTGTGACATCCTTACCAAACCACATCGCGCAACAGAGTGGGACGCTGTTATAGACCACCTCCAACAGAGCGACACGCTTAAGCCTTCCGTCATCTCGGTATATGTTGATGAGGATTTCATTGATTATGCTCATCATGGAGATTACCCCGACCCAATACCATTCGGGCCGAAAATTATTCAGTTGAATAAGCATGCACAGTATCAAGAGCACAGCGCATCCAACACCAACGCCCCAGGCGATAGCAGAGTCGCAGAGCACTTCGCGAGAATGGCTTTTAGCCCGCGTCAGCTGCATCGTAATACCCTCGCGCATACCAAGTGCTGCATAGCTCACATACTGCTGCACGATAACAAGGGTTCCGAGAAATCCGTAGCTTTCTGGTCCCAGCAAAGAAGCCAACACCAACGAACGAGCAGCGTTCATCCCAAGACTAATATACTTAATAAAGACAAATGTAATCACATTACCCTTTGAATAGGGTCAGTAACGACCATTTGTAATTTATTGATGGCGTTTGCTAGCGTGTCAGCATCGCGTGAGGACGGTAGCCGGTAGTGTGAAACGAGACCATAGTAGTCATACATTTCGTCGTCTCCAGTCCAGTAGTAAACGACATGACAACCAGTTAAAATGGCGTCGGCGATGACATTGGAGTTTCCTACGACAACAAGGTCTACTGTTGTCAAATAAGATTCAATTCGTGTTTCGCGTGCATTACTCAATTCTGCATTGAGCCGTTCAGCCAGTCTTTTAAGTTGTTTAACTCTGGGGTCGGCATCATGAATGCGAAAACTGAGTTGTAGTCCTTGAGCAAGGATCACTAGGGCAGCCGCCTCCACAGCATCTAGGGAGTCCAGTATGTTCACACAAAGTCCGACTCGACGGATAGTAGTTTGGTGCAGAGGCAAAAAATCCATGGTTAATGGGTGCTGCACATGAATTTTCACAGAAGCAATTCCAAAGGATTCAATCATTCGGCCTGTATGCGAAAAATGCACAAAATAGCTGGAATAGCCGCGATCTTTGAATACTAGTCGCGGCGTTGTCGCGTGCTCATAGAAGATCGATGAATGTCCACTATCTGATGCCGCCCAAGCTACACCGATCGACAATGGGTGCTGCATATTGGTAGTGACAATTCGAACCCCCGAAGCTTGCCGCAAGCGACGGACAAATGTTTCATGCAGCAACCACCCTAGTAATGGGTAAGTTAGCCGACCAACGAAGGTACCGCCCTTGAGCGTCAAAACCGTTCGGAAAAATACGATTGCGCTACGCAACATATCCATCCACCCCAACGTGGCACGGATGATTGACAGGCTGTGCGGATTCAGATGGATAACTCTGTCGATTTTCAATGGACCGGCCGAAGCGCGATGTGCTGCTTCCAATTCGTTAGGAAAATAGACTATTGCTACCGTTGAGCCAGATACAAATGGGCATTCGACGTCAGGATCTCGTTGGCTGAGCAGCAGAGAGCGTACCAACACAGCAAAAGAGCGACATATACCGTGCTTGTAGTTGGTCGCCAGAACCGGCACTTCTTGTTCAAAGAAGAGATCCCTAATTAGGTCGGCTGCCCTTAATTCAGACATACGGGTTATCGAGCTCTCCATAGTAGTCATTTGGCAAGACAAATTTCACGCCGTAACGATGCAATAAAGGCTCAGCCTCGTTCGCCTTCAAGGCTCGCTGGAAGTAGGGCCTATAGTCGGCATCCCTGCGATTCATGTTGTCAATGTAGCAGTCTGTCTGTGGTCCTGGGCGCCCAAATGCACAGAACGCAGAGATGCGTCTCAACTGCTCTGGTAACGTCGTCCACCCAGGCATGGCCGCCTCAAGTCGCGGATGCAAACAAAAATTAGGAAGAAAGCGCAGTCGACGGTTGTTCCCGCTGTGAGTCAACCGCATGCTCCAGAATGCAAGGTCACCAAAGTTACTGCCTATGTCGGCCATTTGACCGACACGATAATCAGGGATCTTGTGCGACCCTAGTCGAACCTTCAAGCCGCCAGAATGATTAGCATGATCCTGAAAGTAGAAACCGCACCGAATAAGACCATAGTCGCCAGCCCAGTCATTGTGTAACGGATCGTAACGACCAACGTTGTCTTTATGGAACCCTCGCGCCGCCGCACCGTACTGAATTGACGAGTCACCCCAGTACACAAGGTCCTCGCTTCCGAGGACTTTTCGCAATGCCTGCAGCAACTCATCGCTGAAAAAAAGATGTTGGAATGGTGCAAGGCTCCTGATTGCGAGAATGTCGCCTAACAGGAAGTCAGCTTCAGGGTATTCGTCGAACTTCATCACTCCGCCCCGAGAGCGCGCTGCATTGAGATGGCACTCAACAATGTTGCGTAACTCGGACTGTCGTTGCGGCAGTATGTAATCTTTCAGGATAACGATACCAAAGCGGTCGAACTTCTCGACAATTTGTTCCATAGGGTAGCTGCCAGATACCCGTCTAATTTCCAAATTTTTCATTGAACGTCCTTATCTAGCACCGAAGCGCTGATCGCCTTGTCTATGCGGAGTACCGGAATACCTTCGATCATGGGGTAAGCAAGCAGCGAGCTGCGCGCATAGATATAGGTGCCGCGCGGCTCCAAACGCCCATGCCCGAGCGGGCATACCAATTCACAATCTGTTTGCTTGCTAACTTCAGTCTTACGGCAGATATACGCGTAAGTTGGATTCAGTTGGTTCTCGGTATTCTCGATCTTGACGGTACTCTCCAGCACCAAGCCAGGTACCGCGGAAATGGCATCAGGGAGATTTCGAATGTAACCCAACCGATCCATACGCTCGCGGCCAGAGTTACTATTATGTTCGTAGCTCGGCTCAAATAAGACTATGTGACGGCGGGAGATGCGTGCCAGCTCAGCGATAGCTTCTCGTTCACGACCGCCGTTGGGCTCAAGCGCGTGCGAGGTCCAAACAACATCGACACTGGAATCGGCGAAAGGCAATCGGAACAGCGTTGAGACTACAGGCTGTACTTTAATGGCCAACGCCTCAGGCAGTTGCTGATCAAGATAACGTTTGCCAACGATCAAGCGGCTTAGGCTGATGTCAAGAGCATAGGCCTTGTTAATTCTGGCGTATGCCGTAGATGCTACGGTTTCAAGGGTAGTCATCTCGCCAGTACCAACGTCAACAACGACGTCGCCATCACAGATGCAGGAGGAGAGATGCGCCGCCAACTCTTGGCGATAAGGGTTAATTCGGTCTGGATGCTGTCGGACAAATTCAACATATGATCCGGCCTGCATGTCGTACGAAATTTCAACCAACTGTTCGGTGTTGTAGCCTGCCCCCAGTTGCTGCCTTAGATGGTCGATGATGTTGATGCCATCTCGATAGAGATGCCTGATTGTTGGGAGGTCAATGTTGGCCATATATTTATTCTCTGTGGATAGATTAGTTGATTAGAAAGCGGCCTCGTTCCGAGGCTTATCGTGTCAGCATTTCGGCTCAGGTGGTCCGAGCGTATACATCTCGGGTCAATTCTGCGGTGCGTTTCCAAGTAAATTCGGCTGCTCGAATACGTCCATCCTTGCGGCAACGATCACGAAGAGTTGCATCAGACGCAAGAGCCGACATCGCCAAAGCTATGTCACCTTCGTCCAATGCATTAAACGTAACTGCCGCTTCACCTACTACTTCAGGCAAAGAGCTAGAGTTGCCACAAGCAACAGGACAGCCGAAGGCCATTGCTTCCAAGGGTGGGAATCCAAATCCTTCATATAGCGATGGGTATACCATGAACTGAGCCTGACTGTAGGCCCTCGCTAACGTGACATCGTCAGCACTCATTTGGTGCACTTTTCTCGCCTTGATACCTAGCTGTTTGATCAATGCGACCTCATAGTTCGTTAACATGCCACCGCCAAAACAGAGAATGTCCACTTCGGAGCAGAGTTCGGGGCGAGAAGCGTAGGCACGTAGCATCGCGTCGAAATTTTTATAGCCCCCGCGCTGGCCAACGTACAACAAGTACGGACGATCATGAATTTGGACCTCATTGAGCGCCGAGTCATTTGCCAACGTTGCAAGCGTTGAGGACAGACCGAGCGGAATGGCAGTTACCTTAGAAGCCGGAACATCAAATTGGCTTATTAAATCTTGGCGGGTAGATTCAGATATGCAGATGACGTGATCAGCTTGCCTTACTGATCGACGTTTTGCAGCAGAAGTACGCGCTGGTGCACTGAATTGCGACGGGAATAATTCGTGCGTCATGTCATACACGGTGACGATACGAGCAGCCTTTGTTACGGGGCGCAGTAATTCATAGAAATAGGTTTGATGAAGGTGTGTTGCCTTGCCCCGAGACGCCCGATAGAAGTATTCAACTGCGTTGCTAACTAGCTGCAGCCCTTCAATTGCCTTATTACCTCTGCGCAGAACGCGCGCGCCACGCACGGGGACATTCTGTGAAAGCTCGGCAAGGTATGCATTGTGATGCCTTCCAGCATAAATTCCTACATCCGTATCCGACATCTTCGACATATGGGATGCAAGTTCCACAACGTAACGCGAGATGCCCCCATACTCTTGGTGGAAAAAGATCTGGTAGTCAAACAACACATTCACTGAACTCATGAGCCCTTGCCCCCCAGTTCCGCTTCCACTAAACGCGATACCAAATCGTCAAATCGAGTATTTGCATTCCAACCGAGAATTCGCTGAGCTTTCTCAGGATTGCCTCGACTGAAGGCTATATCTGTGGGTCGATACAACGACTCGTTGACGTCCGTGTGATGCCTCCAGTCCAATCCGAGCAGTGAGAACGTAAGATTCACAAAGTCCTCAAGTGAGCGTGATTCACCAGTCGCAATGACAAAGTCATCGATTGGGCCATCCACATTAAGCATCTGCCACATCGCGATCACGAACTCGTCTGCTGCACCCCAGTCTCTTCTGATTGATAAGTTTCCAAGTTGCAATCGCTCCCTGCTGCCACGTTGAATTCGGCAAGCTGTAGATACGATCTTGCGTGTTACAAATCGTACTGGGCGCAATGATGACTCATGGTTAAACAAAATTCCGGTGCAAGCACGAATTCCATATGCTTCTCTGTAGTTGACCACTTGCCAGTAAGCAGTTGCCTTTGCAACGCCATATGGACTGCGCGGACGGAATGGCGTCAATTCATCAGCACCTGCCTTCGGTGTCTCCCCGAAACACTCACTGGAGCCAGCGTTGTAGAAACGAACGGGTTGGTCCAGAAATCGGAGCACTTCAAGAAAGTTATGCGTCGCCGTAGCTATGCTGTCCAACGTTTCAAATGGTTGATCAAACGAAAGTCCAACCGAACTTTGACCTGAAAGGTTGTAGATCTCGTCTGGAGCATACCGCTTGACGGTATGCAGCACGCTTCGAAAGTCATTCGGCAACATTGATACAAGAGTAACTCTACTAAGGTCAATCCCCATCCGTGAGAGGTTGGAAAAGGACGAAAGCTGCGCATCTCGTGATGTGCCGATAACCTCGTAGCCCTTATCTAAGAGCAGACGACTGAGCAAAGCGCCATCTTGACCAGAGATACCGCAGATCAGCGCTCGCATTTGCATTTTTCCAAGTAAGAGAGAGTCAGACTCATTAACATTTCATTGTGGTTACTTGCATACAGGCTGGTATTTTTCAATGAGCTTTTATGCCAAATATATTTTTTAACTTGCATTAGAAAACCCAATTATATTAACCAATAAATTTTGAAAAAATCACCTAATTGTTCTCACCGTCATAAATGCCTCAGCGGCACAAATGCCTACTGAGTAACCTCGGTGATAGGCCAAATATTCAATGTGCTGTATATTTCGCGAATGAGGTATCTCTCGCATTTCTTCCTGATACTCTTTGAGTGCCCGCAGCTTAATTGACAAATAATCACTAATATTGACAAAGTGATCTGGTGTAAATGGACGCATTCCTAATGTCGCCCACTCCGTACTCGACATGACCTCAAATGTATAGATCGCACGTACACTGCTACCAGGTAACGGCCGGCAAGCGGTCATCACAGCTTGGTGAGTAATTCGGTGATCAACATTCAAGTCGCCATGGTAGTGCGTGTAAATAATGTTCGGTTTAAGCCTCTCTATGATAGGCTCTAGCTTTTGAATAACCTCTAACAGGGGTATGCTGTCCATCTGATTGTCGGGCAGACCCAAATAAAAACGTTCTTTTATCCCCAAGATATGACTAGCGTTTTCTGCGACTGAATTGCGGTTGGTAAGTTCATTTGGACCGGCTCCAGAGCGTGATGTCACGCCATCCGCCATGAATACTGCATAAACCGTGTCACCTTCTTTCACATGACGCACAATCGTGCCGCCACAACCCAAGGCTTCGTCGTCAGTATGGGCTGCGACCACTAGAACACAATTAGTCATTCAAATGCTCCCACTGGACTGCAGTGCCGATTTCTACATCTGCTTTTACAGTGCGACCTATAACCTCATCAAAATGCTTGGGAGCCAAACCGTAGCCTGGTCGAATTCTGCGGATACTGGTTTCGGTAATCACCTGACCGGCCTTCAAGTCTTTAACAAAATATAGTGACCGACGATAACGTTTGCTAGATTCCTCAGCCAGTTGTCTTTCGAATCCAACGTTACCGAGTGCTGACCAAGCATCGTGTGTGTCCTGACACAAGCGCTTTAGCTCTGTTGGTTCAATAGAAAATTCGCTGTCCGGCCCCTTATCCTGACGACTCAGGGTAAAGTGCTTTTCTATTAAGCATGCTCCAAGGGTGACCGCGGCCACAGATGCGGTAGTACCCAAAGTGTGATCAGAAAGACCAGGCAGGCTGTTAAAACGAGTGGCCAAATTATGCATTTGCCTCAAATTTGCCTGATCCATGGGTGCAGGGTAGCTGCTGATGCAATGGAGCAGGACAAGCTCTTTGCAGCCACCCTCGCGAGCGGTATTCACTGCCTCTTCAATTTCGTGCTCAGAGCACATCCCGGTTGACATGATCATGGGCTTGCCTTTGCTCGCCACGTAACGGATTAAAGGCAAGTCTGTAGCTTCAAACGATGCGATCTTGTACACCGGTGTATTGAGTGACTCCAGCAGATCAACCGCTGACTCATCGAAAGGAGTGGAGAACAGCGTGATTCCAATACTCGCAGCATATTCAAAAATTGCCTTGTGCCACTCAAAGGGGGTTTCTGCCCACTTGTACAAGTCATATAACTTATAGCCATCCCATAGCCCCCCCCGAATAATGAACTCTTCTTTATCACAGTCGATCGTCATTGTGTCTGCTGTATAAGTCTGAATCTTGATTGCGTGAGCACCACTGTCTCGTGCGGCTTTAATGGTTTTGAAAGCTCGTTGAATATCACCATTGTGGTTAGCTGACAACTCTGCAATGATGTAAGGCGGTTTGTGAGGACCGATATCGCGTCCATTGATGGTGATTTTCATGTTGGTACTCAATTAATCTACGTTTCTAGATTTGATTTCAACTTCAGCTAATAAGCGACCATTCTCTAACTTTGCCTTGCTGAAGTTCAGCAGGTACTCGCCGTGCGCTATGAACGCATGCGGGTAACCTTCTGCATCTAGCATTCTGATGAAATCATAGGCTTCTAAAAGTGATCCTGTGTTTTGTAAAACACTCTGCTCTGGCTTTCGCCGTTTGAACAACACGACCTCGCCTTCTTGCGGGGTTGGTTGTGGCTCATTTCTAATAATCCATTTAATGATTTCCACACTCAACTCACCAGCTTTCAAATAAATCTCTTGTGCCGAGCCTTCAAGTTTGAGTGTTTTCTTTATGTAGACTGGTCCCGCATCCATTTCGCCAACCATTCTTAAAGCTGTTAGCTTTGTTTCCTGATGACCGGCAAGAATCAGGTTTTGCAGTGGACTGCCGCCGCGACCATAAGGTACATCTGTCATGTGAAAGCAAACACACTCGTGTGTTTGCCAGATGCTTTCTGGAACCAACCAATTCCAATGAAGAAAAAAAATATATTTAGGATTTTTGCTGGCGAGGATTTGATCAAGCTCATCTTTGTTAGATGCACACAGCCAATCTGCCTTGATTTTTTTTACTAATTTTTCAATCAGCGGTTTATGCCATTCCTTACAACTCGCAACCACTATAGTGCTATCGAAATTCGAAGATTTTTTTTGCATACGGCAGCGCTCAATTCAGCTTAGTATTTTGATCTGACCACTCTTCAGACATTAGTCCAAATATCAATAAATCATGTGGTTCATCATTAATTAATTGTTTCTCATGCAACACGCCTTCTTGAGTAAATCCAAGTCGAAGATGAGTTCGAATTGATGCCTCGTTGAAATCGAGAACCTTCCCTGCCACTTTATGTACTTTCAGATAGTGAAAGGCGACATCGAGTGCAGCCGCACAAACTTTTCGTCCTGTCCCTGGCGTACTTTCGGGATCTACGTAGAAGCTCCAATCCGCAGTTGTTTTGAAACCGACATTCGAGAAAATAACACACCCTATAGGTTGCCCAGCTTCTTCAATCACCAGCAATGCTCGTGTTGAGTCTTTTACCGATCGCTCAAACCATGCTCGGTGTTCAGTCATTGATATTTCGTGCGTTGTAAGCATGTTGCTACGCACGTTTGGATGATTACGCCAGCACAAAACGATATCCAAATCGTTTCTACACATTCTGCGAGCTCTTATCAATCCCTGAATGCTCAAGCTAGACTCATTAATTTCAACACGGAATGAGTGCCAGCACCGTCTACAACTTTTGAAGCCGCTTTACACATAAATGTAATTTTTTGGCAATCGTTGCACAGCAGCTTCAATAAAGAATCGATCTTGCTTTGCAGGTCAGAGAAAGACAAACACAACAGTGCTGCGCCATTCTGCTCGAGCTCATTAGCGATTTTCATTTGATTGTCAGCAACTACGAGCATGATGCTAGGCAATCCTAGGCAGCATCTTTCCCAGGCTGTTGCTCCAGCTGCACCAATCGCCAAGTCACTATCTGCCATCAACTGCGCCATATCACTCACACCGACCAACACTCGTGTTGGCCACGGCATTATGAAAGCTAGTTTTTTGACCTCTTGCAGCCAAGGTGCTGTTTGCCCCATCACCACTGTCAATCTGCAATCTTCGGGTAAAGAACAAGTACGCAAAGCGTTTAACACTACACCAGTGACGTTGTCTTTATCCACGCCGCCCATAGTGATGAGCAAATCTTTCAAAACAGGTTGTTCACGTCGTTTGAGGCTGTATTCACGCAAGGCGGCAAACTCCGGAGCCAAAAGTGCGTATTGCGATCCACACAAAAGCTTGCAGCTTTTTTGCACCAAAGACACATAGTCCGCCGCCAGTCGGCCATAGGTTTGGTCCAATAGCAGGTCGCAGTCGTGCGAACGGTCGGCTAGGTCGTCGATGACCATGATGCGCACGTTAATGTCTCGAAGGACTTGCTCCCAGCGCCAGTCCAGTGCGTAATGGTCCACTATCAGCCAATCCACGACTTGCCCTGCCAGCACCTGGAGAGTTTGCTCAGCATCATCAGCCCAGCTCGTGCCTAGCCATGCGGCATGGGCCGGATTTGCCGCGGCTCTATAACCTTTTTGCGGTTCGCGCAAGGCTATGGCTTGGTGGCCGCGCTGGGTAATTAAGTCCAGCAAGTGGCCAGCGTGTGGCCGGTACACAAATGTGCAGTGCGCCCCTCTTTCGCGCAAGGCATCTGCAAGGGTGAGGCAACGCATGACGTGGCCTGTGCCAATTTGCAGCGAAGCATCAACGCGGAATGCAATGCGCATGCTGGGCTTTAATTAAGCCGCTTGAAGCCACCGTGACAGACTGGACCTTTGAGCAATCCCATCACATCACGTCCATCTTCGCACTGCTTGATTAGGGCAAACAGTGGGTCCAGCGCTTCAAAATAGCCATTAACTACTTCGGGGGTGTGCTCTGTAGATACGTACACACTGTTGGCCGCCAGATAGCCCTTAACCAGCATTTCCTGGGTGATCAAGGTCTTGTAAGCCAGCGCGTTTGCGCTCTTGAAGGTGTAGCCCGTAAGCGACGGCAGGCCCCAGTGGTCAATTTGCAAGCCGTGCTTGTCAGCCAATTGCTGCCAACCCTCACGAATTTTCATGCCAGTTTGAGTAATAGTGCCCCAGGATTGGATGCGCTGCATTACTTCCAGGGTTTTCAGCGCAGCGGTCGGACCGATACGCTCTGTCCAAAAGGTACTGCTAATGAAGGTAGACTGAGCTGCTTCCATGATTTCCCGACGGCCAATGGTGGCCGTGATGGCATATCCATTTCCCAGTGCTTTGCCGAACATGGCCATGTCGGGCTCCACACCGTACAGCTTGTGCAAGCCGCCAAAGGTCTGGCGGAAGCCCGAGGTGCACTCGTCAAAAATCAGCACAATACCTCGATCCGTGGCAAGCTTGCGCACCTTGTGCAGAAAGTTGTCTTCCGGCCCCTTGTTGCGCACCACCTCCATCTTGATGACGCCGATGTCGTGATTGTTAACCAGACTTTCCAACTCAGCGTAATTATTGTAATTGAACGGAAATACTGTGCCGCGCAAGTTTTGTGGCACGCCTTTAGGGTCCAGGCCCGGCAGCAAGTGGCCAGCCAAGTTTTCATCGCCGCCCAAGTTAGCCGACAAGTACCAATCATGCCAGCCGTGGTAGCCGCAAACGGCGACTTTGTCGCGCCCGGAGGCTGCACGCGCAATGCGGATAGCGATGGCATTGGCTTCGCCACCGGAGCGGGCCAATCGCACCATGTCGGCCCAGGGGTGCAACTCCACCAGCTTTTCAGCAAGATAAACCTCTTCCGGACAGTTGAAGGTGGACATATTGCCAGCTGCTACGGTTTGCTGTACAACGGTATCCACCTCGGGGTGGCCGTAGCCCAGAATGTTGGTGCCAATGCCCATAATGGACATGTCGGTGTATTGTTTACCGTCCATGTCCCACACTTGGCACCCTTTGGCTTTGCTGTAATAAGCAGGCCATTGCTCCGGCAGGAACATCTCTGCACGCTTGGACAGCAGCATATTCCCACCGGGGATCACGACCTTTGCACGCTTCCATAGTTTTTGACCCGTGCCCATTAAAGCTCCTTCATTGCGAATGATGTTGTGATTGGCGGCAAAAATGACTGGTTGGCTTTTTTGCAAATCCAGCACTTGCGTCCAGCTAAAATGAATATCCGGCGTAAAGTGCTCAAAAACCGCGCTGACGACCTCAAAGTCTGCAGGTTCGTCCACCGTCCAACGCAAACCTGAAAGGTCTTCGCTGTGCGTTATCACACTGGTCTTGAATAAGCCCGGTTTGCGTAAATACGGTGTCACATGTTCACGGTCAAACGGGTCCAGACTTTCGCGCCCTGCCCGCTCCAGCGCTTCCATGGTGAACACTTCGGTGTCCAAACCATCCGGGTAACTAGCTGGTGCCGCATTGCTCAGGTAATCCACGCCCTCGGTTTTGAACTGTAAAATTGTTTGGTCAACTAGTGCCGAGTCAATGAGCGGGCAGTCCCCGGTAATGCGCACCACCACATCCGCTTGTGCCTGTCGTGCAGCGAGAATATAGCGGTCTAGCACATCGCTTTCGCTACCGCGCACGCAGTCATAGCCAAGTTTTTGCACATGATCAACTAGTGTGTTGTCTCGAACATCCGTAGACGTAGCGAGCACTATCTGATTGATCTGGCTGGATCGTGCCAGACGAGCCAACAGCAGTTCAATCATCGGCACCTCGCCGATAGGCTTCATCACTTTGTTGGGTAAGCGAGTAGAGCCCATTCGGGCCTGAACGATGGCGACGACTTTCATAATTGGCTCCAGCTTGCGGGATTGATCAATCTCGCATCCTGCAAAGTTTTGAATTCAGGCAAACTGGCCAACTGGCCTTTTGCAGCTTTTACGATTTCATTGAGTTGATTGACCGTATCCACCCCCACAACAACGCGGTCAATCTCCGATAGGCCGCAGACGTAACGCAGACAACCTTCAACAGGCGATAGATCCTCGCTAACCAGCCAGCCATCCCAAACATTCCAGACATCAGCCCAGCGATTGAATTTGGCTGGCCGCTGACTCGGGGGCAGCAGCAATAGGCCCTGCAAAAAAGCCGAACGGGTATGCACCTCTACACCAGCAGCGTGCAATCGGCTAGCCCAGCCTGACTCAATCAAACCACGATCCAGAATATTCAGCGGTGCCTGAACGAGATCCAGCGCATAAACATCAAAGAGCGAGTTCAGTTCGACGGGGCTATAAACTGAAACGCCAATTTTGCGGGTTATACCTTGGGCTTTGAGGTCTTGTAATGCGGAATACAAAGCAGGCCCAATGCGTTCCAGCAACTGAGCAGGGCGGTGCAACAACACGCCATGCAGTTGCGCCAAACTCAAGCGTGCCATGGATTGCCGAGTTTGATCTTGGACCCATTGCGCAACGTCATGGCAATCATTCGGCACCGCAGGCAGCTTGGTAATAGTTTTCCACTTTCCGATACCCAATTGCCCCAGCACAGCCTCACTGTCTCCATAAGCGATGGCTGTGTCGAGCGTGTCCATCCCGCACACGCGGGCTCGCTTAAGAATAGAGTTGGTCTCTTGAGAAGTCACGCGCCCAGACACATTGGCTATACCGTAGTCCATGCCAAACTGAACTGTTCCTAGCGCCAACTTCATGTCGTCAGCATCTTGCGCAGCACATCAACCACTTGAATTTGCTGCTCATCACTCAAAGTCTGGAACATCGGCAAACTGATAGCCTCAGCGTAGTACTGCTCGGCCTGTGGGAAGTCTCCCAGCCTGAAGCCCATGCGCTGGTAATGCGGATGGGTGTGTACAGGTATGTAGTGCAGGTTCACGCCAATGCCCTGCTCTCTGAGTGCTTCAAAAACTTGGCGATGCGTTTTGCTGATCTTGTCCAGTTGCAAACGGATCACATAGAGGTGCAGACCCGAATAGCTGTCGGGGTGCTGCCAAGGAGTAATGAGCGGCAAGTCGGCCAAAAACTTGTCATAGCGGCGGGCCAGCTCGTGGCGACGGGCCACATAGGCATCCAACCGCTTCATCTGGCTCAAACCTAGGGCAGCTTGCAACTCGGTCATGCGGTAGTTGAAACCCAAGCCAATTTGCTGGTAGTACCACGGACCGTCAGGTGCGTGGGTCATTTGAGCCATATCGCGGGTGATACCGTGGCTGCGCAGTAGTGCCATCTCTGCAGCCAGCTCATCACTATTGGTGAGGGCCATACCGCCCTCTGCGGTGGTGATGATCTTGACCGGGTGAAAGCTGAACACGGAGATGTCACTGTAGCGGCCATTGCCGATGAATTCACCCTTGTATTTGCCGCCAATGGCATGCGATGCGTCCTCGATGATCTTGAAGCCATACTTTTGGCTAAGAGCGTTGATGGCAGACATGTCGCAGGGCTGACCACACAGATGAACAGCCACCAAAACCTTGGGTAGGGTGCCAGCTTTTTCGGCTGCGACCAGTTTGGCTCCCAGCGCTTGCGGGCACAGGTTATATGTACGTGGATCTATGTCCACAAAGTCCACCTTCGCTCCGCAATACAGGGCACAGTTGGCAGAAGCCACAAAAGTTACTGGTGTGGTCCAGAGCCAGTCACCAGGGCCAACGCCCAAAGCTAAACAGGCAATATGCAAGGCCGAAGTAGCGCTGTTGACCGCTAATGCGTGTTTTCCACCTACATGCGTGGCCACGGCTTTCTCAAAGCGAGGAACAGCTGGACCTTGCGTAAGGTAGTCTGACTGCAGCACGGCAACAACCGCATCAATGTCGCTCTGTGTAATGTCCTGACGACCGTAAGGGATCATTAGATGCTCCCGATTTTTTCGTAGTTGGCGTCAATCCATGCCTGCAAGTCAGCATCTGTCATCCATTCACTGTTGTTATCGCTAGCGTAAACAAATCCTTCAGGTACCTTCTTGCCATCTTTAATGCGCTCCGGGCTGATTCCCCAGCCGTTGATAGTCGGCAGAATCTTGAAGTGTTCAGGGTACTCGAAGGTGTAGTAGGAATCTTCTGCGCCAATCATTTGCTCGTGAAGTTTTTCGCCAGGACGTATGCCAACCACTTTCTGTTTACATTCGGGGGCGACCACACGGGCTAAGTCGGTCACCTTCATTGAAGGGATTTTTTTGACGTAAATCTCACCTCCGACCATGTCTTCGAAAGCGTGCCAAACCAGTTCCACGCCTTGCTCCAGAGAGATCATAAAACGGGTCATGCGCTCATCAGTGATAGGCAATACACCCTTGTCACGAATGGACAGAAAGAAAGGGATGACCGAACCGCGGGAGCCCATGACGTTGCCGTAGCGCACGACAGAAAAGCGTGTGCCATGCTCGCCAGAATAGGCATTACCGGCCACAAACAATTTGTCGGATGTGAGCTTGGTTGCCCCATAAAGATTGATGGGGCTGCTGGCCTTGTCCGTTGACAATGCAACAACGCCTTTAACCTTTTTATCAATGCAGGCATCAATGAGGTTCATGGCCCCATTCACATTGGTCTTGATGCATTCGAAAGGATTGTATTCGGCGGTAGGCACAATTTTGGTGGCAGCTGCGTGGACCACATAGTCCACGCCGTCAAGAGCCCGGTAAAGACGTTCTTTATCTCGAACATCACCAATAAAAAAGCGCACACGATCATCACCGTGGAACTTTTTTGCCATGTCCCATTGCTTCATCTCGTCCCGCGAAAAGATGATTATTTTTTTTGGGTTGTATTTGGCCAAAGTCATCGGCACAAATGTGTTACCAAAAGAACCAGTTCCACCAGTGATTAATATTGATGATTTAGACAGCATTTATAAGTTCCATTCGGATGAATATGATTTATTTGGATGTATATTTAAATTTTGATCCGTGAAAATCATATTTTTTATCAAAGGGCATTGACTAGATTTTGATTTACTCAAAGCTGACATTTACGTTGTAACCATGCTGTTTGAGCAAGGCATGTTGTTTAGCTTTCGCCAAATCTGCCGAAACCATTTCTGCGCACATTTGTCGAGCCGTAATCTCGGGTACCCAGCCTAGTTTGGCCTTGGCCTTGCTAGGGTCACCAAGCAGGGTTTCAACTTCTGTGGGGCGGAAGTAGCGAGGATCAATTTTTACGACAACGTCCCCCACTTTAAGGCCCGGCGCTTTGTCACCTAATATGGCAGCTACGATAGCGGTTTCATTAACGCCCTCACCTTCAAACTTGAGGGTAATCCCAAGCTCCTCTGCAGTCCACTTGATGAACTGTCGCACACTGTATTGCACACCAGTGGCAATAACGAAGTCTTCTGGATGATCTTGTTGCAACATTAGCCATTGCATACGAACATAGTCCTTTGCATGCCCCCAATCACGCAATGCATCCATGTTGCCCATGTAAAGGCAGTCTTCTAAGCCTTGAGCTATATTGGCCAATCCACGGGTGATTTTTCGAGTAACGAAGGTTTCGCCCCGGCGTGGGCTTTCATGGTTGAACAAAATGCCGTTACACGCATACAACCCATAGGCTTCTCGGTAGTTGACCGTGATCCAGTATGCATACATTTTTGCAACGGCGTAGGGACTGCGTGGATAGAAGGGTGTGGTTTCTTTTTGAGGAATTTCCTGCACTAACCCATATAGCTCTGACGTGCTGGCTTGGTAAAAACGTGCTTTCTTCTCCATTCCCAAAATTCGAATTGCTTCCAAAATGCGTAGAGTGCCCATTGCGTCTACGTCTGCGGTGTATTCGGGTGATTCGAAAGACACAGCCACGTGGCTTTGCGCGCCCAGGTTGTAGATTTCATCTGGCTGCGTTTCCTGAATGATCCGTATCAGGTTGCTACTGTCGCTCAAGTCACCGTAGTGCAGATTAAAACGTGCATTACTTACATGTGGATCTTGGTATATATGATCAACGCGTTGGGTATTGAAGCTAGATGCCCTGCGCTTGACACCATGGACGATGTAACCTTTTTCCAACAAAAATTCTGCGAGGTATGAGCCGTCTTGGCCGGTGATTCCGGTGATAAGGGCAACTTTGGGTTGCGATGTCATTTTTCTTCCTTCAAGGCCTCAAGGCGTAGTTTTTTAGAAAATCTTCGTAGGCCAGCTCAAGCCCCGCCTGTAACGACACTTGTGCTTGCCACCCCAGCGCATTAATGCGTGAGCTGTCCATCAACTTGCGAGGTGTACCATCAGGTTTACATATGTCAAAACTGATCGCACCGGTGTAGCCCACCACTTGGGCTATGGTTTGGGCGACTTCTGTAATGCTTACATCGCTGCCATATCCCACATTGATGTGGCTGAGCATCGGGGTAGAGTACTGTGCATAAATGAGATGCGACAGATTCATGACATGTACGCAGGCGGCGGCCATATCGTCGACATACAAGAATTCCCGCTTGGGTGTTCCAGTGCCCCAAATGGCGACACTGGGTGCGTTGGCCAATTTGGCTTCATGAAAGCGCAGAATGAGCGCAGGAATGACGTGACTATTCTCAGGATGGTAGTTATCACCTGGGCCGTAGAGATTGGTTGGCATCACGCTGCGGTAATCCACGCCATGGCTATCGCCATACTGGCGGTTATAACTTTCACACAGCTTGATTCCCGCAATTTTGGCAATGGCATAAGGTTCGTTGGTCGCCTCTAGCGTTCCAGTAAGTAACGCATCTTCACTCATAGGCTGAGCAGCTAGTTTGGGATAGATGCAACTTGAACCTAAAAACAACAGCTTTCTAACTCCACTCCTAAATGCAGCGTCAATGACGTTGGCTTGCACCATCAGATTGTCATAAATGAACTCGGCTGGATAAGTGTTATTTGCGTAGATGCCACCGACTTTTGCCGCAGCCAAGTAAACCTGATCAGGCTTTTCTTTCTCAAAGAAGGCTTGTACCGCAGCTTGGTTTTTCAAGTCCAATTCGGCATGTGTTCGAGTAACGATTTTGTTGCTTCCCGCAGCTTGCAATTGACGAACAATTGCGGAACCCACCATTCCACGATGACCCGCCACGTAAACTTTAGGTTTGTCACTCATTATTTTCTCTGCCGTAAGTGTCTTCATATCGCACGATATCGTCTTCGCCTAAATAGCTGCCCGACTGCACCTCGATTATTTCCAACGGGATTGTGCCTGGGTTGACTAGGCGGTGCACCTCACCCAATGGAATGTAGGTCGATTGGTTTTCGGTCAAGGTCAGCACTTTGTCGCCGTTGGTGATTTCAGCCGTACCTGTGACCACAATCCAGTGCTCAGCACGGTGGTGATGCTTTTGTAGGCTCAGGCTGGCTTTGGGCTTGACCTGAATGCGCTTGACCTTGAAGCGACCACCTTCGTCGATGCTGTCGTACCAGCCCCAGGGGCGGTGCACTTTGCGATGCAGGGTGTGCTCCTCGCGCTTTGTGGTTTGCAGCTGGTTGACGATGTGTTTCACGTCCTGGCTGCAGGTCTTGTCAGCCACTAACACGGCATCAGGCGTTTCAACCACGATGAGGTCTCTCACCCCAACCAGGCTGACCAATCGGCTAGAAGCATGCACAAGAGTGTTGCTGCTATGGGTGCAGAGCACATCGCCCACATGGGCGTTGCCGTGTTCGTCCTTTGGCAGCACGTTCCAAACGGCATCCCAAGCGCCGAGATCGTTCCAGCCCGCATTCAGCGGCACCATGCGGATGGGGAAGGAGCTGCCCGGGCAGCGCTCCATGACGGCATAGTCCACCGACTCGGCAGGTATAGCTGTGAATTCGGCCTTGCCGGGGCGCACGAAAGGTGTGGCGGTGTTAGCGTCAGCGCTGCGCTGGGACCAAGCTTGGAGAGTGGCTTGATGAATGTCGGGGCGGAACTGTTCGAGCGCCTTAAGCCAAACAGAGGCTTTCAGCACGAACATGCCAGCGTTCCAGAAGTAACCACCTTCGCTCAGATATTGCTCTGCTGTGGACAAGTTGGGCTTTTCTACGAAAGCTTGGACTTGCAGGGCATGGATTTCCGCCTGCCGGGGAATGACATTTGTGGTTTTGATGTAACCGTAGCCGGTTTCGGGCCGGTTGGGTGTAACCCCCAGAATGACGATGCAGCCTTGGGCGGCCTGTTCGATGGCCGCTTGGGTGGCGGCCGTGAAGGCAGCAACATCCGCCACTGTTTGGTCAGCCGGAGTGACGACCAGCACCGGATCGGTACCGTTTTCAATGGCAGCCAGCGCAGCAAGTGTCAGCGCGGGGGCTGTGTTGCGGCCTACGGGCTCCAGTAATGCGGCACCCAGCGGAATGCCTGCTTCGCGCAGTTGCTCAGACGCGAGGAAGCGATGCTCTTCCCCCGTGACGATGAGTGGCGCAGCCACCTGAATGGCACTGTTGCCCAAGCCGGTCAATCGCAGTGCGGCTTGCTGAAACAGGCTTTCTGCCCCCGTGAGGCACAAGAACTGTTTGGGAAAACCGGTACGCGACAGGGGCCACAAGCGAGTGCCGGAGCCACCGCAGAGGATGACGGGGGTAACTTGAATCATGCTTTTCGGGTTTTCTGGCCGACGAAATTTACGCAGCTCATTTCGACCTTGAGCGCCTCGATTTCGGCCTGAAGCTGCTCATACTCGGTCATCTTTCGCTTCAAAAAGCGGCCAGCAAGCAACGCCTTCTCGGCAATACCCTGAGGCGTGAGCACATAGATATAGCCAAACTTGTTTTTACTTTGGCTGAAGTTCTGCACCTTGACCCAGCCCTTGTCGATGAGGGCCTTGAGGCAGTAATTGAGCCCACTGGTGCTGATACCCAGTTTTTCGGCAATCTCACGCTGTGTCATGTCAGGGTTGTCTTGGAGCATGCGCAAGACTCGGAAGTAGGTGTCTTCCTGGAGCTGGGATCGGCGGCTGGTCATGTGAGGGGGTTTTGGCCACGCTACCGCCATGCCGTGTCACGATCAGCAAGCGCGCTAGGTGCTGTTCCATGGCGGAACGTTTGTGCGAATTCGCATGATTGTAGATTCCAGCGGATGAATTTTCGATGACATGAGCAAAATATTTATCGAAAGCATTAGGGTTCTGACGCTTCGCTGACGTCTGCTGCTGTAGTTTCGGCCTGCTGTTGGACGGCTTCCTCCATGCTGACGGTGTTCACCACCAGCTCAAACTGCTCCAAGATTTCGGGCTCGTGGCGTTGGATGTAACTGTTCACCGCCTCGTTTGACAGCAGTTTGGTCAAGTACCCCTTGGCCACCACCAGGTTGAGCAGGTCTGAGCCGTAGTTTTGCTCGGCGTCTTTGTACTGGGTCTGGACCTGGCTCATTTCCTTCTCGAGTTTGACGATCTGCTCAATGGGCGACGTCTTGTCACGCTCGGCGGGCTTGAGGTCGGCCCGCTGCTCGGGTGGCGTGGCTTTGAG
>Ga0255303_1000009_pt1 | contig 19810 bp, 17 predicted proteins | sample MistaT_19_FD_183679 | JGI IMG/M metagenome (GOLD analysis project Ga0255303, IMG submission 183679) | Metatranscriptome of freshwater microbial communities from Mississippi River, Louisiana, United States - Miss_Miss_RepC_8d (Metagenome... | ecosystem: Environmental > Aquatic > Freshwater >...
GCGTTGGGCGCTGAAGACCTTGTATCTGCTGCTCACTTCGGCCGAACGCCGCGCGTTCTGGTCCAGCCTGCGTCGCGCCTTGCGCGACGCCCGACATCTGCCATGAACAGCACATCCACCATCACGTCCGCAAGGCCCTGGATCCTGGTGCTCCTGCCTGTCTACAACGGCTCAAGATATCTCAGGCCGCAACTGGACTCCATCCTCGGCCAGAGCCATGAACGCCTTCTCATCGTCTGCAGGGACGATGGATCGAAGGACGAGTCACGCGCCATCGTGGCGGAGTACCAGGCGCGCGATCCACAGCGCATTCTTGTGGTCGATGACCAGCTGGGCAATCTGGGGGCCCGCAGCAGCTTTTCCCGGTTGATGGAGATCGCACTGGAAGTCAGCCAGCAAGACCCTTGCAAAGGTACTCCATGCTACTTTGCGCTGGCCGATCAGGACGACACCTGGCATCCACACAAACTTGAAAAGCTGCTTGAGGCCATGCGCCGCCTGGAGCAAGGCGATTCATCGACACCGGCTCTGGTCCATGGCGACCTGCGTGTGGTGGATCAGGATGGCCAGGAAATCGCTCCGTCGATGGCAGCCTATCAAGGCCTTCGACCGGACAGGGACAGCCTTGCAGCCCAACTGATCAGCAACACCGTCACCGGCTGCACGGCCATGATGAACCGGTCTCTGGTGGAACGTTGCACACCGGTACCGGCCGAATCCATCATGCACGACTGGTGGATCTCCCTGGTGGCCAGTGCTTTCGGGCGACGGCAGTATCTGCAAGAGGCGCTGGTGAACTATCGCCAGCACGGCAACAACACCATCGGCGCCAAGGCCTGGACGGAGCGCAACCGCTACCGGATGAAGGCGGGGCTCGCGGCCCTGCCGAAGAACATCTATCACGTGCTGCGGGTGCTGGTGATCATCGCCATCAGAATGTGGGATGACGAGCACAATGAAGCCTTTCAGGGCAACGCTCGCCAGGCGCGTGCGTTCCTGCGCCAGTTCGGCGACCAGCTGAGCATTCGGGACCGGATCAAGACGCGGATGGCTTGCTGGCTGTCGGTGCACTTTCCGCCTCTTCAACGGGTGCTGTTCCGGTTGCTGCGCCAGCTATGAGCATCTGCCTATCCGTTGTCAGCCACGGGCAAGCGCATCTGAGCAACCTCTTGCTTGGCGATCTGGCCGGCATCACGCGACCAGACAGGCTGGTGCTGACCACCAACGTGCCTGATGGCACGCCGCTGCAGAGCCATGGCCTGACGGTTCAGCACCTGACCAACACGTCGCCGCTTGGCTTTGGCGCCAACCACAACCAGGCGTTCAAGGTAGCTCGCGAGGAATTCTTCTGCGTGTGCAATCCCGACATTCGCCTGCCGGTCGATCCGTTCCCCGCCCTGCTGGAGGCCATGAACGACCCCAAGGTGGGGCTGGTGGCCCCACTCGTCGTGAGCCCGGTGGGGCAGCCCGAAGACAGTGCCAGGCGATTTCCGACACCGACCGGACTGCTGCGAAAAGCCATCGGGGGCGATGATGGACGCTATCGAATTCCATTCGCCGAGGGTGCCTCGCCGGTGCCGGTGGACTGGGCCGCCGGCATGTTCCTGCTCTTCAGGGCCTCTGCATTTCGCAGTGTGGGAGGCTTCGATGATAAATTCCATCTTTATTACGAAGATGTGGATATTTGCGCCCGGCTCTGGAATGCCGGCTGGAAGGTGGTGGTCTCACCTCGCACATCGGTGGTGCATGCTGCCCAGCGAGCCAGTCGCCGCCAACCGCGCTACATGGCCTGGCACGCAGGCAGCATGGCGCGATATTTCATGAAGCACCTGGGACGTTTGCCAAGTACATCGCCCGTTGCAGACTGATCGTCCAGGTGTCCGCCTCATTGCCCCCAACCATTCATGCAGGGCTGCCCAAGACAGCCGCCACAACAGGAGTTCCTGATGATTCTCGTGACCGGAGCCGCCGGCTTCATTGGCGCCAACTTTGTGCTTGACTGGCTGGCCCAGTCCGATGAGCCTGTCATCAATCTGGACAAGCTGACCTACGCCGGCAACCTCCAGAGCCTGGCCAGCCTGCAGGGCGACGCCCGCCACATCTTCGTGCACGGCGATATCGGAGACCGCGCCCTGGTCGACCGCCTGCTGGCAGAGCACAAGCCCCGCGCCATCGTCAACTTTGCCGCCGAGAGCCATGTCGACCGCTCCATTCATGGCCCCGAAGATTTCATCCAGACCAACGTGGTCGGCACCTTCCATCTGCTCGAATCGGTGCGCGCCTACTGGGGTGGACTGGATGAGGCTGCCAAGGCGTCTTTCCGCTTCCTGCATGTCTCCACCGATGAGGTGTATGGCACGCTCAAGCCCACTGACCCACCGTTCACCGAAGAGAACACCTACGAGCCCAACAGCCCGTACTCGGCCAGCAAGGCCGCCAGCGACCATCTGGTTCGCGCCTACCACCACACCTACGGGCTGCCGGTGCTGACCACCAACTGCAGCAACAACTACGGACCGTATCACTTCCCGGAGAAACTCATCCCGCTGATGATCGTCAACGCACTGGCCGGCAAGCCGCTGCCGGTGTACGGTGACGGCATGCAGATTCGTGACTGGCTGTTCGTCAAGGATCACTGCAGCGCGATCCGCCGTGTGCTGGAAGCGGGCACCCCCGGCGAGACCTACAACGTGGGTGGCTGGAACGAGAAACCCAACATCGAGATCGTCAAAACCGTGTGCGCCCTGCTCGACGAGATGTCGCCGCGCGCCGATGGCAAGGGATATGCCGAGCAGATCACCTACGTGACCGACCGCCCGGGCCACGACCGTCGCTACGCGATCGACGCCACCAAGATCCACCGTGAACTGGGCTGGAAGCCGGCCGAAACCTTCGAGACGGGCATCCGCAAGACCGTGCGCTGGTACCTGGACAACCAGGCCTGGGTGCAGCAAGTGCAAAGCGGCGAGTACCGCCAGTGGATCGACAAACAATACGGAGCCAAGGCATGACGCTGCCCCGGATCCTGCTGACCGGCAAGAATGGCCAGGTCGGCTTTGAACTGCAGCGTGCCCTGGCCCCCTTGGGCGAGGTCGTCGCCGTCGGCTCCGCCGATTGCGATCTGTCCGACGCCAACGCCATTCGGGCCCTGATGCAGCGTGTGCGACCGCTGCTCGTGGTCAACCCGGCCGCCTACACCGCCGTGGACAAGGCCGAGAGCGATGCGGACAAGGCACGCGCGGTCAACACCATGGCCCCGGGTGTGCTGGGCGAAGAAGCCGCCAGGCTGGGTGCATCTGTCATCCACTACTCGACCGACTACGTCTATGACGGCAGCAAGGATGGTCTCTACACAGAGTCCGACCCGGTGTTGCCCCAATCCGTTTACGGCCAGACCAAGCTGGACGGCGAACGCGCCCTGCAAGCCGCCACCCCCCGACATGTGATTCTGCGCACCAGCTGGGTGGTGGGCGCCCACGGCGGCAACTTTGCCAAGACCATGCTGCGCCTGGCCGGCGACCGGGATGAACTCAAGGTGGTGGCCGACCAATTCGGCGCACCCACGTCGGCATCGCTGATCGCCGACGTCACCGCCCACATTGCCCGGCAGATGCTGCGCGACGGTACCGATGGATTTCCGTTCGGGGTCTACCACCTGGCAGCCGCGGGCGAAACCAGCTGGCACGCCTACGCCCAGTACGTCATTGGCGAAGCCATCGGCATGGGCAAGGCATTGAAGGCCACACCGGAACGGGTGTTGCCCATTCCGGCATCGTCCTACCCCACACCGGCCAGGCGCCCGCAAAACTCCCGCCTGGACACCGACAAGCTGCGGCAGACCTTCGGTCTGCACCTGCCCCACTGGCAGGAAGGCGTGAAGCACATCCTGCAGCAGATCCTCTGATTTCCCGTCTCTCCAGAAGGCCCCACGATGGCACGCAAAGGCATCATCCTCGCCGGCGGATCCGGCACCCGGCTCTATCCCGTGACGCAGGCCGTGAGCAAGCAGCTCATGCCGGTCTACGACAAGCCGATGATCTACTACCCGCTGAGCACCCTGATGCTGGCCGGCATCCGTGACATCCTGGTGATATCCACCCCCATGGACACGCCACGTTTCAGTGACCTGCTGGGCGATGGCAGCCAGTGGGGCCTGAACATCCAGTACGCGGTGCAGCCCAGCCCGGATGGGCTGGCACAGGCCTTCATCATTGGCGAGGATTTCATCGGCAACGATCCGTCCTCGCTCGTGCTGGGCGACAACATTTTCTACGGACACGACTTTGCCGAGCTGCTGCACCGCGCCAGCGATCGCGACAGTGGCGCCAGCGTGTTTGCCTATCACGTGCATGACCCTGAGCGCTATGGCGTGGCCGAGTTTGATGCACAAGGGCGTGTGCTGAGCCTGGAAGAAAAACCTGCCCAGCCCAAAAGCAATTTCGCGGTCACCGGTCTGTACTTCTACGACAACCAGGTGGTTCAGCTGGCCAAAGACCTCAAGCCTTCGCCCCGCGGTGAGCTGGAGATCACCGACCTCAACCGCCTGTACCTGGAAAAGAACCAACTGCGTGTGGAACTGATGGGGCGTGGCTATGCCTGGCTGGACACCGGCACCCATGACAGCCTGCTGGAAGCGGGCCAGTTCATCGCCACCCTTGAAAAACGACAGGGCCTGAAGGTGGCCTGCCCCGAGGAGATCGCCTACCGGCACCGCTGGATCAGTGCAGAGCAACTGCAGGCACTGGCCAAACCTCTGGCCAAGAACGGCTATGGTCAGTACCTGCTGCAGATCCTCAAGGAAACCCTCATCTGACACCACGGATACCTTCGCCATGAAAGCCACGCCACAAGCCATCCCTGACGTCATCCTGTTCGAGCCCAAAGTGTTCGGCGATGACCGCGGTTTCTTCTTTGAGAGCTTCAACCACGCCCGCTTTGAAGAGGCGGTCGGTCGACCTGTGAAGTTCGTGCAGGACAACCACTCCAAGTCCGTCAAGGGCGTGCTGCGTGGCCTGCATTACCAGGTCCAGCAACCGCAGGGCAAGCTGGTGCGGGTCGTTCAGGGCGCCGTGTTCGACGTGGCGGTCGACATCCGCAAATCCTCACCCACCTTCGGCAAATGGGTCGGCGCCCTGCTGACCGCCGAGAACAAGCACCAGCTCTGGGTGCCCGAGGGTTTTGCGCACGGGTTTGTCGTGCTCAGCGACACGGCCGAATTCCTATACAAAACCACAGACTACTACGCGCCAGCGCACGAACGCAGCCTTCTGTGGAACGACCCCGACGTGGCCATCGACTGGACCACGGACATCACGCCCATCCTGTCGGCCAAGGACCAGGTGGCCAAGCGGCTGTGCGAGGCGGATGTCTTTGAATAATCGTTTCCCAACCAGTACGCCAATTAAAATGGTGAGCTTTCAACACGATTGAGTGCGCCATCAGAGGCGGCTCTGTTTCCCAGGGACGATTCGCCTCCAATGAAGCTTGTTTCCGTTGTTCTTTCTGGTGGCGCAGGCACGCGCCTTTGGCCCGCCTCCCGGCAGGCATTTCCCAAGCCCTTCATGAAGCTGGGGGGTCGCACCCTGCTGGAGCAAGCCATCAACCGTGGACAGGCCTGTGGGACCGACCACCTGCTGATGGTGACCAACCAGGACTATCTGTTCCTGACCCAGGGCCTGCTGGCCGAGATGGCCGACCCACCCCACCCTCATTACTTGCTGGAACCCAAGGGCCGAAACACCGCCCCAGCGATTGCCTTGGCCGCCTTGGCCTGCCAGCAAGCCCATGGCGAAGACGCCGTGATGCTGGTGCTGCCGGCAGACCACCTCATCCCCGACTCTGAGGCCTTTGTGGCCAACGCGCTGGAAGCTGCCCGCCTGGCGCAGGCCGGTCATCTGGTGGTCTTTGGCATACAGCCCACCGGCCCGGAAACCGGGTTTGGATACATTGAGGTGCCCAAGGTAGGCCGCGACAGCCAGCCCGTACAGCGTTTTGTTGAAAAACCTGACCAGGTCACGGCACAGGAATATCTTGCCACCGGCCGCTTTTACTGGAACAGCGGCATGTTCTGCTTCACGGCCAAGGCCATTCTGGATGCGCTGAACGAGCATGCGCCCGATGTACTCGCCGCCGCCAGGCAGACCATGTCATCGGGCTTCAGCAGCACTTTGCCCGACACGGGGGCTGTGAGCCAGTCCCAGGTGACCCGCTTTGATGCGCACACGTTTGGCCTGCAACCCGACATCAGCATCGACTACGCCGTGATGGAGAAGGCCCGCAACGTCATGCTGGTGCCAGCCCGTTTCGGCTGGAGCGACGTGGGCGCCTGGCCCGCCGTGGCGCAAGCCCACACGGCCGATGCTGCGGGCAACACCATGGGCACCGTGCAGGACACCCATTGGGTGGCAGTGAACACCAGCGGCACCCATGTGCAGGTCGACAGCCACGGCCACAAGGTGGTGGCCACTGTGGGCGTGAAAGATCTGGTGGTGGTGGACACCCCGGACGCCCTGCTGGTGGCCAGCAAGCACGAAGCACAAAATGTCAAGCGCGTGGTCGAGATGCTCAAAGAGCGCCACATGGATAGCGCCCCGCACCAGACCACGGTGCTGCCTCCCGCCGTGCAAAGGCCCTGGGGCACCTACGCCACGCTGAAGGAAGAAGACGGCTACAAGGTCAAGCGCATCACCGTACGCCCAGGCCAGAGCCTGAGCCTGCAATACCACCACAAGCGCGCCGAGCACTGGGTGGTGGTGCAAGGCCAGGCCATCGTGCAGGTGGGCGATGCCCAGCACCTCACCCGCGCGGGTGAATACCGCTACATCCCCCTCAAGGAGCAGCACCGCCTCACCAACGTGGGCGATGACGAACTGGTGCTGATCGAAGTGCAGTGTGGTACCTACCTGGGCGAGGACGACATCGTCCGCCTGGCCGACGTCTACGGACGGGCCTGAACATCATGGGCATGATCCGCGCCCTCTGGGCCTACCGTGGTTTCATTCTGGGCAGCGTCAAACGCGAATTCCAGATCAAGTACCGCAACTCACTGCTGGGCGCTGCCTGGAACGTCATTAATCCGCTGTCAATGATCGTGGTCTACACGGTCATCTTCTCGGAGATCATGAAGGCGCGTCTGCCGGGCATCGAAAGCAACTACGCGTTCAGCATCTACCTTTGCGCTGGTGTCCTGACCTGGGGCCTGTTCGCTGAAATCACCAATCGTGCCACCAGCATGTTTGTGGACAACGCCAACCTGCTGAAGAAACTCAGCTTCCCGCGCCTTTGCCTGCCCGTCGTGGTGGTCAGCAACGCATTGCTGAACTTTGGCATTGTGTTCGGCTTGTTCATTGCGTTCCTGGTGATTTCGGGTCATTTACCCGGCTTGCCCCTGCTGGCTTTGATACCCCTGCTTCTGTTGCAGGTCGCCTTTGCCATCGGCCTGGGTATCAGTCTGGGCATGCTCAATGTCTTTTTCCGTGATGTCGGCCAGTTCTTTGGCATCTTTCTGACCTTCTGGTTCTGGCTCACACCCATTGTGTACCCCATGTCCATCCTGCCCGCGGGCATCCAGCCACTGATGAGGTGGAACCCCATGTACCGGCTGATCACAGCCTATCAGGACGTCCTGGTGTATGACCGCTGGCCCAACTGGTACAGCCTCTGGCCGGTGGCTGTCCTGGCTGTGTTGCTGTGCGCGTATGGTCTTTACCTCTTCCGACGCCGCTCAGGTGAAATGGTCGACGAGTTGTAATTATGGGCACCATCTCCGTTTCACATCTGGGCAAGGCCTACAAGCAATACCCCTCCCGCTGGACCCGGTTGGCCGAGTGGCTGATTCCGTACTACCCACAGCGCCACACACTCAAGTGGATCCTGCAAGACATCAGCTTCACCGTCCAACCCGGCGAGGCGGTCGGCATTATTGGCGTCAACGGGGCCGGGAAAAGCACCCTGTTGAAAATGATCACAGGAACCACCGTGCCCACCACGGGGCGGGTACAGATGGAAGGTCGTGTCGCCGCCATGCTGGAACTGGGCATGGGTTTTCACCCGGACTTCACAGGACGGCAAAACGCCTTCATGGCCGGCCAGTTGCTGGGGTATACGCCCGAGGAAATCGAGCGACTGATGCCCGAGATTGAAGCATTTGCCGAAATCGGCAGCTATATCGACGAGCCAGTGCGCGTCTACAGCAGCGGCATGCAGATGCGCCTGGCCTTCAGTGTGGCCACCGCCATCCGACCAGACATCCTCATCGTGGACGAAGCTCTTTCAGTGGGTGATGCCTACTTTGTGCACAAAAGCTTCGACCGCATCCGGAAGTTTCGGGAGCAAGGCACAACGCTGCTCATCGTCAGTCATGACAAGGCCGCCATTCAGGCGGTATGTGACCGAGCTATCTTGCTCAATGCCGGAAAAATAGCGCTGGAGGGAGAGCCGGAGGCGGTCATGGATGCTTATAACGCGCTGATTGCCGACAAGGAGTCCGGCACTGTCAGACAGACCACCACCGAGAGCGGCAAAACACAGACGGTTTCTGGCAGTGGCGAAGCCATCATCAAACGCATTGATTTGCTGAATGATGAAGGTGATTCCATCGAGGTGGTGAGCGTCGGCCAGGCTGTTGAGCTTCGACTGGTTGTTCGGACAACTGATACTGTCCCTGAACTGGTCGCTGGATTCATGATCAAGGATCGCTTGGGTCAAGTGGTGTTCGGCACCAACACCTTTCATCAAAAAAAGGTATTGCATGACCTAGGACCTAATGACCATTCCACCCTGAGCATCAAGTTTCAAGCCAACCTGGGTCCTGGCACCTACTCGGTATCCACGGCGCTTCATACCAACGACACGCATGTCAGCAAGAATTACGAATGGAAAGACTTGGCATTGGTCTTCAATGTTGTTAACACCACCAAGCCTGAATTCATTGGCAGCAATTGGCTTTCACCTTCCATAGAAATACTGTCATGAGTGTTGATTTTTACAGGGCGTTTGAAGACAAATTCCGCGGTTCTCGTGAGCTTATCCAGTCTCGACTGGCCGTCTACTTGCCTTTCATCCATCCGCTCAAAGCCATCACTGAATCACCAAAAGCATTGGATCTGGGTTGCGGACGGGGCGAATGGCTGGAGTTGTTGAGACAAGAAGGCATTGATGCCACAGGTGTCGATCTGGACGAGGGTATGCTGAAGGCTTGTCAGGAGTTGAAGCTCAACGCAGTGAGAGCAGAGGCCATTTCGTACCTCAAAAGCCTCCCTGATGCCAGCGTCGGTGTGGTGTCAAGCTTCCATATGGTGGAACATATCTCGTTTGAGGCGCTTCAGACGCTGGTCCAGCAAGCCTTGCGTGTGCTTATACCTGGCGGGCTGCTGATCATGGAGACGCCCAATCCTGAGAATCTTCAGGTGGGCGCCCACACTTTCTATTACGACCCAACGCATCAACGTCCCATTCCGCCTCTTTTGTTGGCATTCCTGCCAGAGCACTATGGCTATGGTCGTACCGCCATACTCAGGTTGCAGCAGGAGCCTCGCCTGGACTCTGCCACCACCCCCAGCCTGTTGGATGTGCTCACAGGTCCCAGCCCGGACTATGCAGTCGTGGCTCAGAAGTCTGCCAGCCCAGCTCATCTTGCTCCGTTTGAAGGCGCTTTTTCATATCACTACGGTTTGACGCTCAATACGTTGGCCATGCGATATGACACCAGCAGAGCTGAGCGATTGGATGCTACTGCCAGAGATTCGCAACAGGCATTGATGTCTGCTTCTATTGCGTCCAAGGTCGCACAGGAGGCTTTGGCGGAAGCGAGGCATACGAGAGACTTGACCGTCAACCTCGAGACCAAACTGCAACACTATCAGCACCTAAGCAATGTCGCTGACGAACGCATTCAAGCCCTCCTCACCAGTACATCTTGGCAAATCACCGCCCCACTGCGCTGGGTGAGTTCAGTATTGCGGAGATTGCTGACGTTACTCTCACGCGTCCTCAGGTTCGTTGCTCGGATGGTACTGTTGCCTCTGATGAAGGCTGTGCTGGCTCGCCCTCATCTTCAACAAAGGTTGTCATCGGTGTTGAAGCGCTTTCCCCGTCTGGCTCACCGCTTGCATTTGCTGGCCATCCATCGTGGACTTGTGGAGGCGCCTGATACGCCGACGCCAGTGCCCTACGCCACCGCCGTTTCGACGCACCAAATTCCGTTGACACCACATGCTCAACGTATCTACGACCAACTAAAAAAGGACATTGCGCACAGGGAAGGCGCAAAGAATTCATGAGAATTGTTATCGATATGCAAGGTGCCCAGACTGCAAGTCGCTTCCGAGGCATTGGTCGCTACACGCTATCCTTTGTGCATTCAGTGATCGATCAAGGCGGCGATCATGAAATTCTATTGCTACTCAACGGTCTCTTTCCCGAGACAATTGAGGCGATCCAATCCGAGTTCAAGTCTTCACTTCCGGACAAGAACATACTAGTATGGCATGCGCCAAGCGGGATACAGGCACAGGACTCATACAGAAATCCCCGGCATCTTGCTGCGGAACTGATCAGAGAAGCCTTCATCAAAAGTCTTGCTCCCGACATCGTTCATTTGACCAGCCTGTTTGAAGGGTTTTCAAATGACGCCACCATCAGCACAGGAATACTAGACAAAGAAACGCCAACCAGCGCGATTCTTTATGATCTGATCCCCCTTCTAAACCCCACCGAATATCTCGACAGCCCAGAGTTCAAGAACTTCTATTACAGGCGGCTAAGTTCATTAAAGCAGTCACAAACGATATTAGCCATTTCAAACTACACCAAACAGGAGGGCATCGATCATCTTCCTGAACTACGTGACCGCATTTCAAATATATCCTCTGCAATCGACACCCGATTTCAACGGATAACGATAGAGGATACTCATGCCAGAGCAATTTGCGGGAGGCTTGGTATCTCCCGTCCATTTGTCATGTACTCAGGCGGGGGGGACAGGCGAAAGAACTTGGACCGCCTTATTCAGGCTTGGGCATTGCTGCCACCAACCCATCGTCTTTCTCATCAGCTGATAATTGTCGGACGCTTCTCAATGGGTGAGGTCGATTCGCTTCACAGAGCGGCACACTCAGCGAAGGTTGGGCCAGATGAGCTAATCTTGACCGGATATGTCAATGACAACGAGTTGGTGCATCTGTACAACCTGTGCAAACTCTTCGTTTTCCCGTCCTGGCACGAAGGCTTCGGTCTGCCGGCACTTGAAGCCATGGCATGTGGAGCGGCGGTCATCGGCTCCAATGTCACCAGCCTGCCCGAGGTGATCAACCTGCCGGAAGCGCTGTTCGACCCGCTCGACACTCAATCGATCGCTGGCAAACTGCGGCAAGCGCTTGAGGATGGCGCATTCCTTCAGCGGCTGAAAGACCACGGGCTGCGACAGGCAAAGAACTTTTCATGGGAGATGACTGCCCAACGGGCCATGACCTGCTGGGAGTCGATTGCCCTGAACCGCCAGGCCAGCACTCAGCCCTGGCAGCATCGGCGCGAGCACTACATCCAGACCCATACCGATTTGGTCCGGCGGCTGATAGAGATGGATCACATCCGCTCGTCGGACAAGGAGTTGCGTGCGCTGGCCTCGGCGCTGGCCTTGAACGAAGAGCAGCTGCTTGATTTCCTGAGGGCAGGTGAGCTTCCATCCCGCCTGTCATGGCGGGTGGAGGGCCCCTTCGATAGCAGCTACAGTCTGGCTCTTGTCAACCGGGAAATTGCCCGCGCCTTGGCTGCCAATGGGCATGAAGTCAGCCTGCACTCGACCGAGGGGCCCGGCGATTTTGAGCCAAACGCAGCCTACCTGCAGGCACACGCAGATTTGCGCGACATGCACCAACGCGCGGCGTTGATCTCTCCTTGGCGGGCAGACATTGTCAGCAGAAACCTGTATCCGCCCCGCGTATCGGACATGACATGCCGGCTGAACAGCCTCCATGCCTACGGATGGGAAGAGTCCGGCTTCCCACTGTCCTGGGTGGACGACTTCAACCTGTCGCTTCAGGGTATGACGGTGATGTCCGAGCATGTACGCAAGGTCATGATCGACCACGGCGTCACCGTGCCTGTGGCAGTCAGCTCACTGGGGGTGGACCACTGGGAGCGGATCAAAGCCGACCCGACCATGCGTGTTCAGGGCCGTAGCTTTCGTTTCCTGCATGTATCCTCCTGCTTTCCTAGAAAAGGCGCCGATGTGATGCTTCGCGCCTTCGGGCGCGCATTCAGCTCGGCCGATGATGTCACGCTCATCATCAAGACTTTCCCCAACCCGCACAACGAAGTGCATCAGTGGCTGCGGGAGGTCCGGGAGAAACACCCGAACTACCCCGATGTCCAGATCATTGAGGATGACTACACCGACGAGCAAATGAAGGCGCTGTATGAGCAGTGTCATGTCTTGGTGGCACCCAGCAGGGCTGAAGGCTTTGGTTTGCCAATGGCAGAGGCCTTGCTGAGCGGACTTGCGGTGATCACAACCGGCTGGAGCGGGCAAACCGACTTCTGCACGGAGGAGACGGCCTGGCTGATTGACTTCCGATTTGAGCGCGCACAATCGCACTTTGGCATTTCGGCGTCTGTCTGGGCCGAACCGCTGGAAGATCACCTGAGCGATCTGATGGCCTTGGTGCGGCAACTGCCGGACGATCAGCGAATGGCCAAAGCAAAGGCCGGCCGAAAGCTGCTGCTGGACCGATTTCGCTGGACCCATACGGCGAAGCGCATGGAGGAAGCTGCGCGGACATGGGCTTCAAGTCGCCCAAGAGCAAGAGCAAAAATTGGATGGGTCAGCACTTGGAACACCAAGTGCGGAATAGCCAGCTATTCTGAGCATCTCGTTCGCTGCATCCCAGACGAGACCACTATTTTGGCAGCCGATACTTCTTCAAGAGTAGGAAATGACGGGGAGAATGTCCGACGCTGCTGGCATATTGGCGAAGAAGACTCAATGATCAAGCTATCAAGAGTCATCGAAGATTGCAATCTCGACACAATTGTCATCCAATTTAACTATAGTTTCTTCCATTTCCCAAGCTTTTCGAATTTTCTGGATCAACAGATTTCCCTAGGGCGCAAGGTTGTCGTCACTCTACACTCAACAACCGATGCACCTCAAGTTCCCCAAAAAAAACTTGCAGCACTAGCACCATCCCTGAAAAAGTGCAGTCGTCTTCTTGTTCATTCGGTCAACGATTTAAACAGATTGAAGAGTCTTGGGCTTGAAAATAATGTAACCCTTTTCCCACTAGGGATCTTGGACTACCCAACCTCTATCAAATCAAATCATCCGGGTACGCCATTCACAATTGCATCATATGGATTCCTGCTTCCGCACAAAGGTCTACTTGAGCTGGTGGAGTCCATTTATGAGTTGCGCAAGATCAACTTCATAGTTAAGCTGAAGATGATCAACGCAGAGTATCCTGTGCCTCAATCAAAAGAGCTTAAGGAAGAGATCGAAGCACGAATTCGCGAACTAAACCTTCAAGAGCAAGTGACTTTGTGCACAGAATTCCTCACTGACGAAGAGAGTCTCGAGCGATTAGCACAATGCGATTTAATCGTATTCCCCTACCAAGAGACCGGTGAATCTGCCAGCGCAGCAGTGCGATACGGGATAGCCAGTGGTCGGCCAGTCGCCACGACAAAGCTCTCGATTTTCGACGACGTAAAAGACGCTGTATTCCAACTACCAGGCACTCAACCTATTGATATCGCCCGCGGTATCCATTCGATAGCAGAGGGCCTATCTCGCGATGACAAAGAATTTCAATTGAAGGCGCGACAGGCAGAGCAATGGAGAGAAGAGCACCGTTACTCGAAACTCGGCTTGCGGCTATATAACTTACTTAGTGCTTTACACGTCAGTGACGCTTCGTAAGCACTGAGCAAGAACGGCAATACCTACTACGGCACTGCAGCAAGACACTCCATAATTAGTATTCAGCTTACTCGATTTTTATTTTGAGGTATCTCCATGAAGAACGCCATCATCACTGGAATCACTGGCCAAGACGGCGCCTATCTGGCCGAGTTGTTGCTCTCCAAAGGCTACTCAGTTTACGGCACCTACCGTCGGACCAGTTCCGTCAACTTCTGGCGCATTGAAGAACTGGGGATCCAAAATCACCCCCACCTGCATCTGGTCGAATATGATTTGACGGATCTGGGCGCCAGCATCGCCTTGGTACAAAAGAGCCAGCCCGACGAAATCTACAATCTGGCGGCACAAAGCTTTGTGGGCGTCAGTTTCGAGCAACCCAGCACCACAGCCCAGATCACTGGCCTTGGCGCCTTGAACCTGCTGGAGGCCATCCGCCTGGTCAATCCGAAGATTCGCTTCTACCAGGCCAGCACTTCCGAGATGTTTGGCAAGGTGCAAGCCATTCCTCAGGTCGAAGACACCCCCTTCTATCCTCGCAGCCCATATGGCGTCGCCAAGCTGTACGCACACTGGATGACAGTGAACTACCGCGAGAGTTACGACATTTTTGCCAGCAGCGGGATCCTGTTCAACCACGAAAGCCCGCTGCGCGGCCGGGAGTTTGTCACCCGGAAGATCACCGACAGCGTGGCCAAGATCAAGCTGGGCAAACTGGATGTCCTGGAGTTGGGCAACCTGGACGCCAAACGAGATTGGGGTTACGCCAAGGAATATGTGGAGGGCATGTGGCGCATGCTCCAGGCCGATACGCCGGACACCTTTGTTCTGGCAACCAACCGCACGGAAACGGTGAGAGACTTTGTCCGCATGGCTTTCAAGGGCGCAGGCATTGAGGTGGATTTCAGTGGCCTGGCGGAAAACGAGGTGGCCGTGGACAAGGCCACCGGCCAGACCGTGATGCGGATCAACCCTCGCTACTACCGCCCTGCCGAGGTAGACCTGCTCATTGGCAACCCGGCGCGCGCCAAGGAGAAGCTGGGCTGGGAGCCGCGTACCACGCTGGAGGAGCTTTGCCAGATGATGGTGGAGGCCGATCTGCGTCGCAACACCCAGGGTTTCTCGTTCTGATGCGCATCCTTCTAACTGGTGCTTCTGGTTTCACCGGGCGCCATTTTCAAGAACATGTCCAACAGGCTGGGCACAGAGTGGAGTCTCTGGCAGCCAACCTAACTGACCCTTCCGCAATCCAGCAAGCGTTAAGGCTCCATGGCAAAGTCGATGCAGTAGTACACCTAGCAGCCATAAGCTTCGTCGGCCACTCCAATGACGCTGAATTCTATGCTGTTAACACAGTAGGCACAACTAACCTCTTGTCTGCTTTGTCCGCTCTACCAAAACATGAGCGGCCTGCCAAGGTGCTAGTTGCTAGCAGCGCAAACGTTTACGGAAATTGCCCGCACTCTCCGATCTTTGAGACGCAGTTTCCCGTCCCAGTCAACCATTACGCCGCCAGCAAACTGGCCATGGAGCATTTAGCCCTCACATTTCTGGACCGTCTGCCTATCGTCATTACCCGTCCGTTTAACTACACAGGGCCGGGGCAATCGCTCTCTTTTCTCGTGCCTAAATTGGTCGACCACTTTGTCCGCAGAGCACACACTGTAGAGCTAGGCAACTTGCACGTAGAGCGAGAGTTCAATGACGTGAATTTGGTTACGGATTCCTATCTGCGGCTGATATCAGCGGGTGTTAGCGGAGAGATTTACAATGTTTGCTCAGGGGTTACATATAGTCTGAGTCAAGTAATCGAGGTGCTAACTGAGCTCACTGGACACTCAATAGAAATAAAGGTCAATCCTGCCTTTGTTCGAGCTAACGAGGTTCACCATCTTTGTGGAAGTGCGAAGAAGCTTGAGGACTGCATTGGCAATTTAAAGAGAACCACCCTTAAGGACTGCTTGCTTAGGATGACACAACAGAACTTGCTCTAGAAACTGCGTCAGAGACAAGTCCCCATCAATGCAAACTCGATGGCGACCCAATACCAAACAATGCTTTGCCCCGGAACCATAATAAAAACACCTTTATTCATTCAGGCCGCCACCAGACAGAATGAAAATTTAGCACAACTCGAAACCTGAAGAACGATTACCACCAAAAATGACGGTTGGCAAATTTTGAATAAAATAATATAAACAATTTTAATGCCAGGATCCACCGCCAAGATGAAGCCAATCAATATAGCAAAGACCAAAGTTATTTTTTCTTCGGTTGCCCCAGTGATCTTCTGAGCATATCGCAAAATCACCAAGAAAATTAAATCCACCGCGGGATAAGATTTAAGTCCAACATCTTTATCGCCATCGCACAGCCATTTATATATTATATTATTAATTAAACTCTGGCAGGCACACCCAAACGGGTATAGCTCAAACGAAAGCCAAGGACTATCAATATGGTAGAAATCAATGGATGCGAATGGATTTCCCAAAAAATTGCGGTTGTCATCCCAACATACAAAGCACGGAGTCACATTTTAGGCGTCATTGAAGGTATTGGCCCTGAAGTTACTAGAATTTACGTTGTAGATGACTGCTGCCCAGATGGATCTGGAAAATTCGTTATCAATAACTGCAAAGATGGTCGCGTCACTGTAATCAACCATACCTCTAACCAGGGTGTTGGTGGCGCAGTTATGACTGGCTATCAAGCTGCGATTAACGACGGGATGCACATTATAGTCAAAATTGATAGCGATGGACAAATGGATCCTGCTTTGATTTTGGATTTTGTGATTCCAATTATTAACGGAGAAGCCGATTACACAAAAGGAAACAGATTCTTCAACCTAGAGAAAGTACACGCCATGCCAAAAGCACGTTTATTTGGCAATGCAGCACTTTCCTTCATGTGTAAATTATCATCAGGATACTGGAACCTTTTTGATCCAACAAATGGCTACACAGCCATTCACAAAGACGTCGCTCGACAGTTACCGTTTAACAAGGTAAGCAAGCGCTATTTTTTCGAGACAGACCTTCTCTTTCGTTTAAATACACTTGGGGCAGCAGTTGTGGATGTGCCAATGGATGCGAAATATGGAGATGAAATTAGCAACCTCAAGATTTCAAAAATAATTGGGGAATTTTTGTTAAAACATGCACGCAATTTCTTGAAACGCATTTTTTACAATTATTATCTCCGCGACATGTCGCTCGCATCAATCGAATTACCACTCGGAATGCTCCTACTCACCTTCGGAGCTCTCTACGGTGGCTATCACTGGATCCACTCAGCACAGGCTGGAGTATCGACGCCAGCTGGCACAGTGATGCTTGCAATAACACCTCTACTCATGGGGCTGCAACTTGTATTAGCTTTTCTATCGTATGACATTTCGTCTGTGCCAAAAAGATCTGTGCACAGAACTCGCCTATCGACAGAGCGAAATAGATCATGATAGCGAAAGAGCTTTCAACATTTGCCGCCATAGGTGTTTTCTGCGCGGTGCTTGACACCGGATTAATGCAACTATTGATCTGGCTCGGTACAAACTATTTCATTTCTACTACGCTAGGCTTCTTTTTTGGCTTTATAGTCAATTTTTATTTGCATACTCGGATTACATTTAGATCTACCTACACACACTCAACCCTTGTTCGATTTATGCTCGTAGTTTTGATTAACTACATTATAACGCTAATCATCGTTCACATTTTCCAGATCATGATGACCATGCCACTTCTGGGAAAACTAATCTCATTGCCAATTGTAGCAATCAATGGATTTCTGCTTAGCAAGAAATGGGTGTACAAGTAATGGAATTCACTCCTGTTCGATGCAACAAAGAAGCTTACTCTGAATATAAGAGTCTTTTTGCGAGGTGCTTTCCTACGGCTACGCAATACAGTAGCGAGTACCTTGAATGGCTGTATCAGAGCAACCCTGATGGACAGGTTATCGGCTTTGATGCTCGTGATGGTGAAAATCTCGTGGCGCACTACGCCTGCATTCCCGCTTGTGCATCAGTTGGTGGCAAAGAAGTCAAAGTATTGCTTTCACTTAATACCGCTACGCATCCGGATTATCAAGGCAGAGGGTTGTTTACACAATTGGCCGAACGAACGTATGCGGCCGGTGCAGACCAAGGCTTTGACAGTGTATATGGCGTCGCAAATGCAAATAGCACTCCCGGCTTCGTTCGCAAACTAAACTTCCAGCTGGTGGGTTCATTACAAGCAATGGTTGGAATAGGGGCCTTGGGAATCAATTTTCGAGATTTCGATGCGCTACAGTTCAGGCGCTCTTGGAGCTCGAGTACGCTGGCCTGGCGTTGCGCATCCCCGATCAGACCGGTAATCTCCCGAACAAAGCATGACCACAGAGTGTTCTTGGCACCTGCACTTTTAGGTGGAGCTTGTATGGCCACAGCTGAAATAGAGGAAGCATCCATTACATCTAAATTAACTGATACGATACATGGTTTTGCGTCGCCACTCCGACTATTTATCGGCATGGTCCCTCCTGCCGCGCAGCGCCGGTGCTTCTACATCAATATACCCGAGGCGCTACGTCCGTCTCCGCTCAATTTAATCTATCGCTCTCTCTCCGGGCGCCTTGATTCTATCAATCCGAATAGAGTTTTCTTCACTTACCTTGACTTTGATGCCTACTGAAATTGGTGTGCCAGTTGCGCTATTCCTTTTCGCACATCAGGACGATGAATTTGGGGTTTTTTCTCAGATCGAGCACGATTTGAGTATTGGTCGCCGCGTAGTCTGCATATATGCAACAGACGGAGCGGCAACCGCCAACCCAGCTCGTCGAGAGTCAGAGTCATTGGCCGTGCTCAAGCAGTTGGGCGTCTCAAGCGAAGACGTATTTTTCGTTGGACGTATGCTCACGATAGGGGATGGGCAACTTCACAAACATGTAACTATATTCTCTCGATGGCTGCAAAGATTTTTAGTCTGCCATCCAACTATTTGCACGTGTTATGTGCCAGCATGGGAAGGCGGCCATCCGGATCACGATTTAACACATGCAATCGCTACGCTTTTGATATACGAGAGTAGAGTGAATGCCACCCTTCTGCAATATCCGCTCTATAACGGCCGAGAATGCGTAGGCCCGTTTTTTCGCCTTTTATCGCCTATGATCGAAAACGGAGACACATATCGATACCCCATTTATTGGCGAAATCGGCTTCGCTATGTGCGCCTTTGTCTTTCCTACCCTTCTCAGTGGCGTTCGTGGCTCGGCCTTTTTCCGTTTGCATTCTTTCACTACTTATTCATAGGTGTTCAACAGTTTCAGCAAGTAGACCTATCGCGTTTACTTCAACCACCGCATAGTCGACCACTTTACTATGAGCGTCGAAAGTTTCTCGATTGGCCTACCGTACTTGAATCTATTCAGCAGGTTAAGTTAACCTCAAAAGATCACAAATAGTAGAAATCCACTATAAATCCTTGACCTACCACCGAAGAAAGAAAGCCCGAATCAAACAACAGGCCAAAAAAAACTACCGTTAGACGGCTTTCATTTATAGCATGAGAAGCTTGGCGGAATTTACACATGTGACGCCTTCACCATCCTTCAGTAGAAGATCAAATTCAGGTTGACTTATCTCCAACCCAAAGGTTCGGCTCAATGTGCGCAAGAACAATCAATTATTAGATAGCACGCATACGAAGAGTCGCTTTGAGCAACGTTACGCACAAAACATGGCTGACACATCACAACGCAAAGCTATTCTTTTGCAATTAGCCTTGGCAATTTCTGCTTGCTTAATTTTTGGGTATTTAACTTTTCAAGTGAAAAACGCAGTTGTTTTTCACGACGAATTTGTTTACAAGTACTGGATTGATTTTGCATTCTCCGAACCCAAAC
>Ga0255303_1000011_pt1 | contig 19247 bp, 16 predicted proteins | sample MistaT_19_FD_183679 | JGI IMG/M metagenome (GOLD analysis project Ga0255303, IMG submission 183679) | Metatranscriptome of freshwater microbial communities from Mississippi River, Louisiana, United States - Miss_Miss_RepC_8d (Metagenome... | ecosystem: Environmental > Aquatic > Freshwater >...
CACGAATCGCAGATTTGAAAGTGAACAGGAAAGTCAATGAAATCAACGATCTACCAACACCACCTCCGCGCCAGTGCTAGCTTTTCGTACCGTCACTTATTGCACTGAAAACGAGGAGACCCCTCGAGAGCCTTGTGCAAAGCCAGTTCATTGCCTATTACCCGAATCTCTCGGCCTCCGCTGCCATGCCAGAATTCCTCAACCGCGCCAGCTCCAAGGTGCGCATCCACGTTGCCAACTTCGAGGCGACCTGCCGCATGGTGGAAGAGGGGCTCGGGGTTGCGATCCTTCCACGTGCCAACGTCGATGCGTACGCCCGTGAGGGTCGTATTGCTTGCATCCAACTCACCAATGACTGGGCGCACCGCCAATTGCATCTATGTATCCGGAAGGAAATGGAAGGCCGCCGCAGCGTGGTCGATTTCGTCGAGCACCTGTCGCGGCGTGCACGGGTTTAGCACTGTCTCCAGCCCGCCGCCGTTTGATATCACTTTTTGCGACGGCTCGCGTTCCCATTCGTCGCTACCAGCCATGTCTCGCCGTCGCAACAATCCGGCTTGCGGCGGCATGGACCCTCCATCAGCCATCACATCTTCGCGGCCCACCAGAAGGAGGCAAACATGCGCACGATCAAGAGAAGAACGTGGCTCCAGCGCGCATTGCGCCATGCAGCGGCGGGGGCATTGGCGCCCACGCCGTCGCGCAAGCCGCGTCTGACTGATATACCGTGCTCTTCGGCACGAAAACCACACGCGCTGACAATGCGAGCCTGGTTCGCAAGCTTGTGTATGACCCGGTCCAGGAGTTCACGCCTGTGTCGCTGCTCGGTACCGTGTCGCTGGTCATGGTGATTCCTGTCGCAACTCAAGCGACCACGGTCGCCGAGTTCACCGCGCTGGCAAAGCGCAGCCCGAGAAACATTAACTCCGGTGCTGGCAGTGCCTCCAGCCGGGTGTCGGTGGAGATGTACAAAACCATGGCCGGTGTCGATGTATTGCACGTCCCTTATGAGAGCAATCCGCCAGCGGTCACCGACCTGATCGGCGGGCAGCTGAGCATGATGATCGCTGAGGCCAGCGTGCTGCTGCCGCATTTCCAGAGCGGCAAGCTTCGGACCCTCGCAGTCACAGGCCCAGTGCGGCTCAAATCGCTGCGGCAGGTGCCCGCCATGAACGAGGCAGGACTGCCTGGCTATGAGCTGACCGGCTGGTTCGCCGCGTATGTGCCATCGAAAACTCCTCCTGACGCGGTAAAGCGGCTCAACGAATTGATGCTGCAGGCTTCCCGAAGCGACAAGGTGCGGGAGGGTCTGGACAAGCTCGGCGGGGACGTCAGGACCTCATCGCCGCAGGAGTTGGGTACCTTTGCGGCTAGCGAGACCGAAATGTGGTCGCGCACGGTTAGAGCCGCGATAATTAAACTTGGGTAATACATGTCTGCAAGCTCTCTTCCCATTCAGGATACGACAGCGCACGAGTCCACCGCCGGCGTTGCGCACTTCTCATCGCTCAAAGCTCCACGCGCGCCCCGCTTACTGCCGGACGACCTGGTGAAGTGCCTGCGTGCGGTCTTTGGAGATCGACTCAGCCTCGCGCAGGCCATCCGTGACCAGCATGGCACGGACGTCTCTTCCTATCCTGTGACTCCACCCGACGCCGTGGTATTTGCAGAATCGACCGAGGAGGTCGTTGCGGCAGTTGTCGCGTGCTCACGCCACAGAGTGCCCGTGATTCCATTCGGCACAGGAACATCCGTCGAAGGTCATGTAATGGCGGTCAACGGAGGGGTATGCGTCGACTTGTCCCGCATGAACCGGATTCTTCAAGTACATGTCCGTGACATGGACGCAACGGTGCAGGCGGGCGTGACGCGCAAGCAACTCAACGCCTACTTGCATGACAGCGGGCTCTTCTTTCCGGTGGACCCTGGTGCCGACGCATCCTTGGGCGGGATGGCCTCGACACGGGCGTCGGGTACCAATGCGGTTCGCTACGGCACCATGCGGGAGAGCGTGCTGACAGCGATGGTCGTACTCGCCGACGGCCGCGTGATTCGTACCGGTTCACGCGCTAGGAAGTCGGCAGCCGGCTACGACCTCACGCGCCTTTTTGTGGGTGCGGAAGGGACATTGGGCATCATCACCGAGCTCACAGTACGGCTTCATCCGCTCCTTGACGGGATCACCGCGGCCGTCTGTGCGTTTCCGAGCGTTGACGCTGCCGTTAACAGCGTGATCGAGGCCATCCAGTGCGGAATCCCGATCGCGCGGTCCGAGCTGCTGGACACTCTGACTGTCACGGCGGTGAATCGATACAGCAAGCTGGGATTGCGCGAGGCGCCGACGCTGTGGTTCGAGTTCCATGGAACCGAGGCCAGCGCAAAGGAACAGGCTTTGCAGATGCAAGATATCGCAAGGAGCAATGGTGGCCTCGACTTCGAATGGACGGTCCGGCCCGAAGAGCGCTCCAGGCTTTGGCAAGCCAGGCACGATGCCTACTTCGCCTGCCTCCAGCTCAAGCCGGGTAGCCGAATGATCGCGACCGATGTGTGTGTACCGATCTCACGGCTTGCCGAGTGCATTGCTGCGACGTCGGAGGACATTGCCCGATCCAGCATGCCCATCCCGCTGTTTGGTCATGTGGGTGACGGAAATTTTCACCTGATGATCTTGGTGGATCCGGACAGCGAGGCTGAAATTGCAGAGGCTTGGGACCTGAACGCTCGATTGGTTCGGCGCGCCATCACAATGGATGGGACATGCACCGGCGAACATGGGATTGGGCTCGGCAAGCGCGACTTCCTGCAGGAGGAATTCGGAGAAGGCGTCGATGTCATGCGCGCGATCAAGCGGTCATTGGATCCGCTGAACATCCTGAACCCCGGAAAGGTGCTGTGACCTTTCGGCCCGGTCCCCAGTTTCAGCAAATTTTCTCCAGCAGCACGCTGGCACTGGGGGCCTGGGGCAGGGAGAGCACGCAATCCATGAATTCGTTCTGGCTCTCTGGAGAGAGAGCATGGCCCGTCAGCGAAACGAACTTGGCCTTGATGCGGTCGATGCCCATCGGCGCAAATCGCATCGTTCCCGGGGAGCTTGCCTTCTTGACATAGGCGGTCTCCGAACTCGCCGCCGATCCATCCTTGAACCTCACCGTCACCTTGGAGTCCACTGAGTACGGATTCCTTTCCTCAAGCTCCGAGTCGACCACATGCCGTACCTTGCGCGAGAGCTGCCGGACCTCTGGATTCTCGTACCCGGACATCCATATGCTGAGCAAGCCACCACCTTCTTCATAGACGGGCCTAATGTCGTGGAGTAATGCCATCGCGATCGCATACTCAACGTTGAAATGTACTTCCGTAGGGGAGCCCGGGTATTTGTGCGACTCCGCTTTAACGAAGAAAGCCGGCGTCCCTACAGTGATAGACTCGATATCACTGATGCGGAATCCGTCTCGTGCCTTGAGCACATTGAGATTGTCGATGGCGCCCAGCACCTCGGCACCCACGCAGTAGTATTTGACAGCGGTGCGGTCGAAGCCGACCCAGTGGGCACCCAGCTGGTCGGTCAATGCGGCAAGGTCGGCTGCAGGCTTGCCGCCGGCCATAGCGCGGCAATACCCCCAGTCCGCGTGTTCGAGCGCGTCTAGCCGGCATCGCAGCCCTTCTCTCGCCAGCAACGCGGCAAACATCGCCGTCTCCGCTCCGCGGCCGCAGTGAAGGCGTTTGGTATCCGATCCCAGCCGGGCTACCATGAGCCCGCCGCCGGCAAGGTCTGCCGCAATCGATATGGTTTGGGCGACCATGTCCGCGTCGCCGCCGAGAAGCAGCGCAGTAGCAACGCTGGCGCCGACGGCGCCATGGAATCCGGGCGTATGCCAGCCGATGTCAAGCTCTGCGCCAGGTCCGATCGCCTCCGCCAGGCGCACCGTTACCTCGTAGCCGAGCGCTACTGCAGCAGAAAACTGAGCGCCCGTCACAGGCGTTTGCACACAGGCAAGCGCGGACATGCTTGCGGGAACGACGCATGCGCCCGCATGCACGTACGCGCCAAGATCGTTCATCTCGAAAGACTGCGCCAGGATGCCATGGGCAAGCGCTGCTGCCGTCGGGCTCGTGTTCCTGTCGAATCCAATGACGGGGCATTGCCCCTGCCCCATCCGAACGACCATTTCGACCGTCTTGAAAGCCGGCGGCACACGCAGCCCGAAGTACATGCAACCGATGTTGTCCAGGACACGGGCAGCCGCCGTATCCAGCAAAGTGGTCGGCAGGCGCTGAGGAGCGCGGTACACGTCCAAAGCGAACGCCGAGACGACTTCGGACAGCGATGTTGCTTTACTCATGTGATGTCCCGTCATTGGTCGGACAAAGAATGCGGTGTCACACGTGGGTCTCCACCGCTGCAGCTTTCCTGTAAGTATGGAGGGAATTGCCGCGCAGCAGCTTTCCCGGGAGGGGGTGTCCCACGATCTCCTCCGCATAGCGAGAGGCTTCGATGAGCGCATTCAGGTCGACGCCCGTCTCGATGCCTGCCTCGTGGCACATGTGGACGAAGTCTTCCGTCACCATATTGCCCGAAGCGCCGGAAAAGTTCCCGAATGGGCAACCGCCCAGGCCACCGACGGAAGTCTCGTAGTGCCTCACCCCATTCTGCAGGCCCACCCAGGCGCTTGCGAGGGCGAGGCCCCGGGTGTCGTGCAAGTGCAGTCGGATATTTTTCTCGGGCCAGCGCGCCCGGATGTCCCCCAGCAACCGCTGCATCGCGTGCGGGGTGCACCATCCCATTGAGTCTGCTAGCGTCAGGTCGGGTGGGTTGGCCCCGTGCTCTGAGGCAACCTGAAACGCGCGCTCGATCACCTTCAACACCTTGTCCGGCGCGATGTCGCCGCCGTAGTTGCAGCCGAAGGCAGCCATGACGACCACCTGGTCAACGCCCATACCATGGGCCCTATACAAGTCGATCTGGCGCGACGCAGCTTGGTAAAGCTCTTCGGGCGTGCTGTTGTTGTTCTTTCGCGCGAATATCTCGCTGGCAGAGACAAGAACCCAGCCTTCGAGGCGAAGTCTGCCGGTCGCGAGCGCCCGTAACAGTCCTTTGCTGTTGAGGTAGAGACCTGTGTAGTCGGTTCCGGGAGCTATCCGAATCTGGCGCACGACCTCTTCTGCGTCCGCCATTTGAGGAACCCACGCCGCATTCACGAAGGAGGTGACATCAATCTTCGGGAGCCGTGCATCCGACAGCATGTCGATGAGTCTCACTTTCGACGCGGTTGATATCGGCCCCTTTTCGATCTGCATTCCCTCCCGGGGGCCGACCTCGCAGATGGTGACTGAAGACGGAAGCATCATCAGGCCGACTGAATCTCGATGATTCGCCTTAGTGAATGCGAGGATGACGGGGGCACCGGCTCGCCACGCAATTGCGCGCGAAGCCTGACCTCCCGCTCGCGCGCTTCGTCGATGCTCTTGCGTTTCACATGGCCATAGCCGCGAATCCCCTCCGGCAGTCGCGCCAGGCTCAAGGCTGTGTCCACGTTCTGGGCGCTCAGGTGCGCCAGGATCTCCGCCACAGTTTCTTCGTAGTTCACGATGAGCGAGCGTTCGAGGCGCCGCTCTTCGGTATAGCCGAAGATGTCGAGCGCGGTACCGCGCAGGGGCCGCATCATGCGCAGCAGGTGCAGGAAAGGCGTGAGCCACTCGCCATAGGTGCGCTTCTTCGGCACGCCAAGCGTCTTGTCCGTGTGCGCCCACAGGGGAGGGGCAAGGTGGTAGCGGATCTTGTAGTCACCCTCGAAGACCGACTCGAGTTGCCTGCGGAACTGGCCGTTCGTATACAGTCTGGCAACCTCGTACTCGTCCTTTATGGCCAACACGCGGAAGTAGCCTGTGGCTACCGCGTCGCTCAGGCGCCTGTCGCCCTCGGGGAGAATGCGCGACTCCGCCTGGCGGACCTTGTCGACCAGGCTTGAGTACCGTGCAGCATATCCAGCATTCTGGTAGGCCGTGAGAAACTCGACTCGCCGCGCGATGCGCTCGTCCGACGTGCCCGAGATGACCGCGTCTTCGGCGGCGGCGACCGGGCGTTCCTCGGTGGTGTCTTCCACCCGACTGGCAACGAAGGCGGGGTCGTGCATGGCCATCCGGCCCCACTGAAAGGCTCTCTTGTTAGCCTCGACGGCGGCGCCGTTGAGCTCAATGGCCTGCATGAGCGACCGCTCCGACAGGGGAAGCATTCCGAGCTGATAGGCCGCGCCAAGCAACAGGATGTTGGTGGCCATGGCGTCGCCGGTCAACGCAGTGGCGATGCGGGTGGCATCTAGGAAGTGCCCGGCCTCGTCCCCGATCACGTCGCGCATCCCTTCGGTCATGGCGTCCCAAGGCGTCTGCAGGTCGCGATTCTTAATGAAGGCCACCGTGGCGAGCCGGTGGGTGTTGACGATGGCCTGCGTGAAGCCTCGCTTCATCCTGGTCAGGATGGAGTTCTCGGCAGCGACGAGCATGTCACAGCCGATGATGGCGTTTGCCTCTCCGGCGGCGATACGGACCGCGTTCAATGCCACGGGATCGTCCGCAATGCGAACGTAGGTCGTTACTGCGCCTCCTTTTTGCGCGACACCGGTCATGTCCAGCACCGTCACGCCCTTCTTCTCGAGGTGGGCCGCCATGCCAAGCAGAGCGCCGATCGTGATAATTCCGGTGCCACCGACCCCGGCAATGACGATTCCGTACGGTTCGGCGCTCGAAGCGATGGTGGGCTGCGGTATCCGGTCGAAAGTCTCCTGCGTGACCGCTCCCGGTTGGAGACGGCGCAACTTTCCTCCCAGGACGCTCACGAAGCTGGGGCAAAAGCCCTTTGCACAGGAGAAGTCCTTGTTGCACGAGGACTGATCGATCGCGCGCTTGCGCCCGAACTCCGTCTCCAGTGGTTGGACGGAGACGCAGTTGGAGCGGACGCTGCAGTCACCGCAGCCCTCGCAGACCTGCGAATTGATCAACATCCGACGCTGCGGATCGGGAAACTTGCCGCGCTTGCGCCGGCGCCGTTTCTCGGCCGCGCAGGTCTGGTCGTAGATAAGCACTGACACGCCTTCCTGCTCACGCAGCTCGCGTTGCAGCAGGTCCAACTCGTCCCGGTGGCGGACTTCCACGCCCTTGGCAAACGGCGTGTTTGTGTCGTACTTCTCGGGCTGGTCCGTGACAACGACCGTGCGTCGGACACCTTCAGCTTCCATCTGGCGGCTTATCGCAGGGACGTTCAGGCCGCCTGCGAGGGCCTGGCCTCCGGTGGCAGCGGTGGCATCGTTGAATAGAATCTTGAAGGTGATGCGCACGCCTGCGGAAACGGCTGCGCGAATCGAGAGCAGTCCAGAATGGTGGTACGTTCCGTCTCCCATGTTCGCAAAGACATGCTGAGTGCCCGTAAAGGGGGCGTGTCCTATCCAGGCTGTGCCCTCCGATCCCATCGGCGAGAATATTTCCGAGCCCGGAAAGATGTAGGTTGACATGAAGTGGCAGCCAACCCCCGCCAGCGCTGTGCTGCCCTCAGGCACGCGGGTCGAGGTATTGTGCGGGCAACCCGAGCAAAAGTACGGGACACGGCCCGAATTGCCTAGGTAGCCTCGAAGCTGCGGTGAAAGTGAGGGCTTGGAAGCTGCTTCTTCCTTGTCGCGAAGCCAGGCGACCTTGGAGCGGACGCCCTCGTGATCGGTGAAGCGAAACAGGCGATCGGCGATCACAAGCGCGATCTGTTCGGGCGTGAGCTCTCCGTTGGGTGACAGCAGCCACGCGCCTGAGGGATTCGCGTCGTCCTTCTTCCCGATGACACGGGGCCTGTGTGCATCCTGCCAGTGGTAGAACTGCTGCCGGACCTGGTCTTCAATGACCGGGCGCTTTTCCTCGACCACGAGCACCTCGTCGAGGCCCTGCGCGAATTCAGCCAGGGTCTGGGGTTCCAGCGGCCACGTGACGGCGACCTTGAAGAGCTTGATCCCCAACTCCTGGGCAAGTTCCCGGTCGATACCGAGGTGGTTCAGGGCTTGGCGGACGTCAAGGTATGACTTTCCGGCAGTGACGATCCCGAGCTTCGCGCCCTTGGAATCGATGGGCGCCCAGTTCAGGCGATTGGCGCGAACATAGGCATTGACCGCCGGCAGACGGTAGTCGTGGATGCGCCGCTCCATCTCAAGGGGCTGGTCGGGCAGTCGAAGGTTCAGCCCGCCAGGCGGGACTTCGAAGTCAGTGGGTGTTTTGGTCTGGATGCGATCTGGCGCCACGTCCACAGATGCGGAGCCTTCGATGATCTCATCCAGTGCTTTGAAAGCCACCCATGAGCCCGAATATCGGGACATTGCCCAGCCGTGGATGCCCAAGTCAATGATGTCCTGGACATTGGATGGGCTGAGCACCGGGATGAGAGCGCCCATCACCATATTCTCGCTCTGCGTTGCCACGGTCGATGACCTGGCCATGTGATCGTCGCCGCAGATAAGCAATACCCCGCCATGCGCCGAACTGCCCGCGGAATTCCCATGCAGCATCGCGTCGCCCGATCGGGCAAGACCGGCCCACTTACCGTACCACATGCCGAAAACACCATCGTACAGAGCTTTCGGATCACGCGTTACTTGCTGGGACCCCCAAACACTGATCATCGCAAGCTCTTCGTTCTGTCCGGGCTGAAAGTGAATGTGGTTTTCCTTCAGCAACGCCCTGGCCTCGGCGAGAGTCTTATCCATGTTGTTGAGAGGCGAGCCCTGGTACCCGGACACGAAGCCTGCCGTATTCAGGCCTGCGCCGACGTCGCGCTGCCGCTGCATTATCAGCAGCCTTGCAAGCGCCTGAAGCCCGGTGAGATAGATGCGACCTTGCGCGAGTGTGTATTTGTGGTCCAGGGAGACGTCTGCGAGATTCATCGTGGGTTCCTTCATAGATGCTTATTCGCGCGCCGCGCCCCGGGCGAGCAAGCCGTCGACCTCTTGGGCAGAGATACCGTGAGCCTGAAGAACTTCGCGCGTGTGCTGGCCAAGCTGCGGACTTGGCCTGTTCAGCGCCATCTCGAAACCTGAGGCGCGGAAGGGAAGTTTCGGCAGTCGGGCGGAGACGCCGTTGGGGAACTCGACGTCGAGCAGCTGTTGGGACGCGAGCAGATGCCCTTCGTGGGCAAGTTCGTCAGGCCTGCGCACGCGCGCGAAAGGAACTTTCGCCGCCAGCAGGCATTCCTCCACGCGAGTTGACGGAAGCTGCCGGATCAGCTTACCGACTTCGACCTGCAGTTGTGGCAGGTTTTTCTGGCGGTTTGCATCGTCGATAAAAAGGGGGTCGGATGCCAGCGCGTTGAAGCCGAATTCCTCACAAAAGCGCGCCCACTGGGCTTCCGATGTGACGCCTATGAACACCTGAGTGTTATCTGAGGTATCGAACAACCGGTAGATGTAGAAGCCCATTCGCTTGTCCTGCCGTTCAGTCGGCATCGGCTGGGACGGCTGGCCGGTGAATTGTGATGTGGCCATCCACTGGCCGACGGAATAGACCGATGTCTCATAGAGCCCGGCAATGATCTGCTGCCCCTTTGCCTTGCCAATCTCCTTCTGGCGCAGCGCAGCAAGAACCGCCATAACGCCGTAGGCTGCGGCGCCGACGTCGATCACAGAGGCGCCAGCGCGCATAGGCGCTCCATCAGGCCCTGTCATGAATGCGAGGCCGCCGGCCATCTGCGCAAGCTCGTCCAGCATGGGCTGCTCCTCCGCAGGGCCTGGCAGGAAGCCACGAATGGACAACCAGATAAGGCCTGGGTTGGACTGGCTGGCCACCTCATGGCCGATGCCTAGCCGCTCTATGACGCCGTGGGCGTAGTTGTCGATCACGATGTCCGCAGCGGCCGCGAGCGAGAGGAATATCTGTTTTCCCTCCTTGTCTTTCAGGTCCAGCGCGACACTGCGTTTGTTGCGGTTAAGGAAATGGAACATTGCCACGCCACCACCCGGCATGCGCCTGGCTTTGTCACCGCCGTCTACCGTTTCGATCTTCACAACGTCAGCGCCCATGTCGCCCAGCATGTGCCCGGCAGACGGGCCGGCCACGATGTGGCCCAACTCCAGGACCTTGATTCCTTCCAGCGGCGCCATCATGCAGCTCCCTTCGCGGTTGAGCCGGCGTAGGCCGGGTCATGGAACAGCCAAGGTCGCGCCGCGGCGGCTTGGGTCTCGAATGCCAGAGCCTCATCCTTACGCTCCAACAAAATGTCGACCATGCGCTGGCCTTTCAAAAGCACCTGTCGCCAGAAGGGCTCGATCGGGAACGTGGTGGTGAAGTCACCAGCAGTGATGCAGCACCGCTCCAAGTCCACTTCGATGTGAGGGTCCCGCACCAAGGCCTGCATCAGCCGAGAGTTCACGTCGGGCGTCAGCCGGACCGGGAGCACGAAGTTGGAAAAGCAGTTGTTGTAGAAGATGTCACCGAACGATGGTGCGATGACCACCTTGAAGCCGTACTCTGCAAGAGCCCACACGGCATGCTCGCGCGACGAGCCGCATCCGAAGTTTTCTCCGGCAACAAGCACACAGGCCGTGCGGGCTGCCGGCTCGTTGAGTGAGCATGCGGGATCTAGACTCCCATCCGGTAGAAGTCGCAAAGCGGCCAACGCCCAAGGACCATAGTCGCCCCGTTTGAGCGTCACGACCCGGGTCACGCTGATGATGATGTCCGTGTCCACGTTCGCGCGGTCGAGGACGGCTGCAGTTCCGCGAACCACTTGAATGCCCCTATTTGCTTGTGTCATACCGAAACCTCCTTCTCAATGAATTCTCTGGGGTCAGCGATGACGCCTGCAATTGCACTGGCAGCGGCGGTGGCCGGACTGCCAATGTGAGTTCTCACCCCGTCGCCTTGGCGACCGACGAAGTTACGGTTGGAAGTGGACATGCTCCGCTGGCCGCGCTTGAGGATGTCGCCATTGGAGCCCGCACACATGGAGCACCCCGGCTCGCGCCACTCAAATCCGGCTTCCATCAAGATTCGATCCAAGCCTTCAGCTTCGGCTTGCCGGCGCACACGTCCTGAGCCAGGAACCACCCAGGCCTGCACACCTGGTGCGACCTTCCGGCCCCGGACGATCCGCGCCGCATCGCGGATGTCTTCGAGTCGGCTGTTCGTGCAGGAGCCGATAAAGACGTGATCGACGGGAACACCTGCGATGGGGGCGCCCGGTTTCAGCCCCATGTATGCATAAGCATCCTCCCAAGCTTTGCGAGACTCCGGGGCTGCTTCCGCGGGCTCGGGCATGGTTTCTCCAATGGCCATGGCATGTTCTGGGCTTGTGCCCCAAGTCACCTGCGGTGCCAATTGAGACACGTCCAGCTCGATCTCGCGCGCGAAAACTGCGCCTTCGTCGCTATGGAGGGTTTTCCAGTCTTTGATGGCAGCATCGAGCACCGCTCCCTTGACTGAATAGGGCCTGGAACTCGCATAGGCGATCGTTGTCTCGTCCACGCCGACAATGCCCCACTTCGCGCCAAACTCGATGGACATGTTGCACAGGGTCAACCTTCCATCCATGCCCATGGAGCGGATCGCGGAGCCGCCGAACTCCACGGCATGCCCCACCCCACCGGCTGCGCCGTGGGCGGCAATGAGCGCGAGGATTAGATCCTTGGCCGTCACAAGCGGCTGCAACTTGCCTTCGAATCGTACCTGCATGGCCTTGGGCTTTCGCTGGACGATGGTTTGCGTCGCCAAGACGGTGTTGATCTCGCTTGCACCGATGCCCCATGCCAGCGCGCCCATCGCGCCGTTGGTGCTGGTGTGGCTGTCGCCACAAAGCACCAGCATTCCAGGCTGGGTCAGTCCAAGTTCCGGACCGCTCACATGGGCAATTCCCTGATCGGGTGTGTCCTCATCAAGCAGCGGAATTCCGGCGATCCCCGATTCGCGTCGCATCAGGTCCATGTAGTCCTGTGCCCATTTGGGCGTGCCGTGCCTGCCGGGGGCGCTCGAGATCATGTGATCCATCACGCCAATGGTGCGGCGAGGCGCACGAACCCTGCGGCCAACGCCACGCAGGAGTTCTATCTGATTGGAGTTCATCTCGTAGATGTAGTGACGGTCCACGTAAAGCCAGTCGAGGCTATCTGCAAGCGTGGCAATACGGTGGCGCTGCCAAAGCTTCTCAAAAAGTGTTTGCTTTATGGGTGAATCGAGAGAATTCATTTCATTCCGTCGTGAAGGTATTCGTGAAGGGTGCTATGGAAAGCGTCTGCGTCCTGATATTGAAGCCAGTGGCCCGCGCGCGGCAGCACCGTATGGCTTCTCAGCCCCAGTTGCGACACCTTGGCTTCAAGGCGGTCGATCCTGCCCTGGTAGATCGGGTCTTCGTCGCCCCAAATACCGTACGCAGGCCGCGACCAAGTGGCGGCTATGGACGCCAGTATGTCCTCATGGGCGCGCTTCCTGTTTCGCACCCGATCCTTTGGAGCCACGTCGCCCTGAATTGCGATGGCGAGATCGTCTATGCACTCTGCCCTGCTGAGCATGATCAGCTGGAGGTTGTGGCGCAAAACCTCATCGCGCTCTGCCCGATCTTCGATCTTGCGCAGCGGTTTGAGCGAGGAGAAGTCGCCCATCATTCCCATTCCTGCGGCACTGACTAGGACCAGACTGCGCAGCGTCGCTGGGTCGGCGGCCGCCATATAGCCGGCCACGAGAGCCCCGAAGGAGAATCCGATCAACTGGAAATCGCGCCCCTGCAGCACTTCCAGCGCTCCCTTGAGGACCATCGGCGCCAGTGTGTCCGCATCGAGTCCGTCCCGCGGCAAGTCAGAGTCGCCGAAGCCGGGCATGTCGGGAATCCACAGGGTATGGCCTTTTGAGAGATGCCCTATGTTGCGGATCCAGTGCTGCCAGCTGCCCGCGCCGCCGTGTAGAAGGATGAGCGCCGGACCGTTGCCCCACCTGCGCCACACCATGCGCGACTGGCCCGCGCTGGTCGTCCAGGATTTGGAGCAGTCGCTCTCGATCTGCGCCACGTGGGACGGCGAGCTGGCGTTGGATGGAGTGCTCATACTGCGGCTTCGGGGAGGAACTGGGGCATGCCGAGCCTGACCTCGCCTTCGGTGTCAAGCAGCGCTCGAGCTACGCGTGCGCGGTGTTCGTAGGTTGTCCCATATCGCAAGGCCCAGGAAGTGATTCTCCGGTACCAGAGGTTCAAGTCGAACTCGGCGATGAACCCTATGCCGCCGTGGAATTGCTGCGCCATGCGCGCAACCATAAGGCACTTCTCGTTGGCAAACGCCTTGGCTTGCGAGATTTCCACCTCGGCCGGAAAGCCGTGGTCGAGGAGCCAGATCGCCTCGTGGACCAATAACTGCGTGCCGTCCACAGCGTTGAGCATGTCGGCGGCCATGTGCTGGATCACCTGGAAGGCACCGATAGCCTGACCGAACGCCTCGCGTTGCTTCACGTAAGCCACCGCCATCTCCATCGTGCGACGCGCCGCACCCTCCAACAAGCTGACGGAAAAGGCAGTTGCATAGTCTGTGAGCATTCGCGCGGCTGAGATGCCTCCTCCGACGATGGCATCGGCGCTCACATGCACGTCCAGGAAGTCGATCACGCCCTGCGAATCCTTGGCTGTGGGCGCTAGTGTCTCGTTGCGAATCCCAGGAGCGTTTGTGTGCACGAGAACACAGCTGATTCCCTCGTCCTCGCCGTGCTCGCTTATGACTCGAACGACCACCATGCATGTTGCGGATGACGCAAAGCCGTCGACAAAATGCTTCCTGCCGTTCAGTACCAGAGCTTCGCCCGAACGCTGTGCGATGGTCTGCGCTGAGTCGGGCCACCATTCGCCAGATCCTTCCTGCACGGCGAACGAAAGGAGCGTGTCTCCTGAAGCGATGCCTGGCAGCAGGGCCTTTTGTTTCGCCGTTCCATGCCTTGACAAAACAAGAGCTGGAATAATCGTCGAATGGAAGGGCAGAGGAGCGATGTGCCTTCCAACTTCCTCCATCACGACACCCATCGAAGTCAGGCTCAAGCCTTGACCTCCCGATTCGGTGGCCAGGGCAATGCCTGCCCATCCCAGTTCGCAAAACTTCTTCCACAGCTCGACGCTGTGACCCTGCACGGTATTTTCAGCACTGCGTGCCAGGGACGTTGGGCACTCCGCAGAAAGGAATTGCCTCACTGCGTCGCGGATTTCTACATCCTGTTGATCGATCAATACGTTCACGCTCTACCTCGTGTTGGACGTTGCGTGCGGGACGGGACGCGCGGCCGGCTGCGACTTGGGCATCTCGAGGCCGAAGCGAGCCACCTGATCGCGCATGACCTGGACGCTTCCGTGGTTGACGGTGGATTGGAATGCCCCGAGCAGGTTGTGCGCGAAAACGCCACCCTCTACTGCATGAGGGGACGAACTGAGCAGCTGCGCGTACGGGCCCAGAATTTGCGCGATAGCCTCTGTTGAACGCACACCATGCTCCGGCGCCCATACTTTCTCCGCGGAACCTTCATAGCTGAAGTTACCTCCGTTCTGCTCGATGGTGATGCTGCGCATCGTCATGAGCCGGCACACCTGAGCCTCGATCCACATCTCCGCGACCTTGTCGCGCACTCTGGGATCCTCTCGGCGTGACGCGACGACGCTGCCCGGCTTTTTAAGGAGGTTGACAACGTCTTCGTCGCGCATCACGGATATCAAGTATCTCCAGGCGCCGACGCGATCGAGGTTCAACCCTCGTCGGGTGACTGCCCAACCATCGCCTTCCTCGCCGAGCAGGCAGTCCTCCGATACCTCGACGTTGTCGAAGAAAACTTCGTTGGTGCGCCAGTCCCAGTAGGAGGTATTGAAAGGTGCGGGGGGTGAACTCTGGATGGTCCACAGCGGGCGGACGGTGATGCCGGGCGTGTCCATGGGCACCAAGAGGATCGACAGCCCCCGCTGCCGAACCGATTTCGGATCCGTGCGCACGAGCAGAAAGATGTGAGTAGCGGAATGGGCGCCGGTGGTAAAAATCTTCTGACCATTGATGACGAACCTGCCGTCTTTGCGTGTTGCGCGGCACCTGATTCCCGCGAGATCCGTACCGCAGTGCGGTTCGCTGTAGCCTTGGCAGAAGCTGAGTTCCATGCGTATCACGCGCGGGACGTAGTACTCTTTTTGCGCATCGGTGCCTGCCGCAAGGATTGCGGGGGCGCCGGTCCCTCCGCCGCCCACCATCAGGGCCGCCGCGCGATAGAACTCCTCCTCGACGATGTACTGAGCCATCCGAGTGCCACCTTGACCACCGTGCTCCTTGGGCCAGCTAATGGCAAGCCAGCCCTTCTTCCTGATCTCTTCGAGGAACTCCGCAGCTTCGGCGCCGCGGCCATGGCCTTCCTTGTCTGCTATGAGCTGCTCCCTGACCTGCGGCGTCAGCCTTTGAGCAATAAAGTCCCTGACTTCGCTGCGAAGCTTCTGCTCGTCTTCCGTGAATCTGAATTCCATGCCTTTGAATGCTCGAATGAATCAGTTGATGGCGGCCGCGTCTCGCCGAGGTGCCATTTTTGCGGCGGCTTCGTGCAAGGGAGCGGTCAGATCGCGCACCGATAGAATGCGTTCGGCGCGCTCCCAAGCCAGCAGCAACGACTCTGTCTGTTTACCCGCGAGCACAAGGCCGGCGCAGTCGCTGAACTTGTCGTGGCGATCGATATCTCTCATGGGATTGCGTGGGTCCCCTATTGGGACTCGCACTTCCTTTGTGTAGCGGGCTCCGCGCGCATGGATAGTCACCTCTGCCGGTACGGCATCCGCGTCACCATCGGGAGCAAGATCATCACGCGTGAGGAAGCTGATTCGAGGTAGAAGCTCTGCAACGCGGGCGTCCTTCGTCCAGGAATCCTCAAAGTGCCGCAGGCGCGGAGCGCCTTCCAGGATCGCCAACGCAAGCGAAAATTCCATACTGAACTTACCTTCCAGGCCCGTGACAGGTCGGGAGTAAAGCAGGGGTTTTTTGGCGAATGGACTCGCATGACATTCAATTGCCTGGATTTCGGCAGGCCTCAACGTGTGCTGCTCGCGCAGCCAAAGCACCGCGTCGAGAGCGCAATGGGTGGCGCCGCAGGCGGGATAGCGCTTGAGCACGATCCCGGGAGAGACCAGCTCCCAGACTTTGCCGAGCGTCGATTCCAGGTCACGTGCGTCCGGAACGCTGCGGCCATTCATAGTCTTGGCCCAACCGTAGTCGCCTTCCAGTGCCCTCAAGTCGGATGTGAATCCTGCTGAGGCCAGCTCCGCAGCAAGGACCGCGGCACGCGCGGCGTCGCCCGCATGGAAAGGCTTCGTCATCGTGCCGAAATTCCTGCGGACGCCGCCTGCCTCGGAAGCAGCGATTCCGATGGCCATCGCGGTCTGCCGCTCGTTCAGCCCAAGTAGCTTCGAGCACGCAGCGGCTGAGCCAATAACCCCAATAGAAGCTGTAGCGTGCCAGCCGTGTTCGTAGTGTTGAGGGTTGACCGCGCGCCCGAGCTTCCCGATCACCTCCACGCCGAGCGCATAGGCGAGGATGAGATCCGCGCCGGATGCGCCTGTCTCTTCCGCCACCGCCAGTGCAGCACTCATGACAGTAGACGACGGGTGTCCAATCTGGGACCAGAGAATGTCGTCGTAGTCCAGCGCATGCGCCGACGTTCCGTTGCACAGCGCAGCTGCCTGCGCAGACAGCTTTGGCGTGCCGCCAACAATCGTGGACGCCCCAGGGGCGCTCGCACGCTGTGCGTTCTCTCGCACGATGGCTGCGGTCTGCGTGACTGACCCTGCAAGCATGCATCCCAGCGTGTCCAGCAATGCTGCCTTAGCCGCACCTGTCTCCGCGGCACCGATGGCGCTGGCATCGATTCGAACGACGAAACGGGCAATCGCCTCACTTAGTGTCATCTCGTTCCTTATTTGTCAAGCTTCATGCCGGAGGTCTTGATCACCCCTGCAAGCCTGGTCGTGTCGCTGCGGAGCAGCGCCTCAAATTGGGCTGGCGGGATGGTGTAGGAAAGCACGCCCTGGCTGATCATGAAGTCCTTGACTTCCGGCGTGTTCATGACGAAAGCCACGTCGGCAGCCAGCCGGTCCACGATCGGTCGCGGCGTCGCGGCTGGCACGAACAAGCCGCACCAAGATCCCGCTGCTTCCACGCCTGGGAGCCCAGCCTCCTCGAAGGTAGGCACGTCAGGCAACGCTGGCGTTCGGAATTTTCCGGACACCGCCAACGCTTTCAGCTTCCCGGCCTTGATATGTGGAATGGCCGGTGGGATCGACGTGAAATAGCCTTGGATATGTCCCGCGAGGGTGTCGTTGAGCGCCGGGCCCGATCCTTTGTAGGGGATCACCTGCGTCTTCACGCCGGCGGCTGTATTGAAGGTCTCGGCGGCAAGGTGAGTCAGGCCAGCATTGTCGGCAGAGCCAAAGTTGATCTTGCCGGGCGAGGTCCTCGCCAGCGCAATGAACTCCTTCAGGTTGGACACCGGCAATGACGGGTGCGTGACCAGCAGCAGCTCCAGCTTGTAAACCGTGGAAACCGCAGCGACGTCCTTCATGATGTCGAACGGCATGGCCTGCATGACGAGCGGGTTGATCACGTGCGTATTCGCCTGCAGGAAAAGCGTGTGCCCATCAGGTGGCGCCTTGAGCATCTCTTCCGTCGCAATCAGGCCATTGGCCCCGGGCTTGTTATCGACCACTATGGTTTGTCCCAAACGCTGACCAAGTTTCTCTGCGATCGTCCGCGCAACGACAGTGACGCTTCCCCCCGGCGGGTAGGGAACGATTACCCGCATGGGGCGGTTCGGAAAAGTCTGTGCCGGGGCAATGATGGGCAAGGTCGCCAGGCTACCCAAGGTTGTCGCAGCGGCGCGACGGACGAGGGTTCGCCGCGTGATTTGGTTATTCATACTCATTGTTTGTCTCCATATGCAGCTTGCTCGGTTCGTCTTCTTTTCGGGTCGAACGCTTTATTCCGGCACCGGACCCAAGGGAGAATTCTTCACGCAGGCGCCGTAATTGCGTAGCGGTCTTTGGGCATAGTTGTCATCACCAAAGGTGGTGACGAAAGCGGGCAGATCCGTGCTGGCGCTTGCCGAAGGTCAGGCGTGGCTCGTCCTTGGGCAAATCCAGCGATCGCAACACGATCCTCTGCAACGCGCACCGCATATCGGGCGAAGAAAAGTCTTTGGGAGAGAGTCGACGCGAATTGAGCGCGCGACACTCTGGAGGCAATCAGAGCGCAACCTTGTCGTCGTAGATGTGGTCCGGCAGCGGCAGTCCCTCCAGGTCGCTGTGCTGAAGGCCGTTGCTTACAGGGCCGATGGATTTCTCGACCAGAACCTGAATCTGGCGTGTGTGTTGAGCCGCATGCCATACTGATCGTTCGAGGAACTCGTGAATGGTCTGCTCTCCGTAGTAAACGTTGGCTTTCGCGCGAGGATCGAGAGCAGCGACTTTCTGGGCGAATTCATTGAAGCGAACCAAGATGGCGCCGCAATACGTCAGTAGGGTGGATCGTGACGTCACTGAGCTGGGGACGGGCTGGAAGTAGTCATCAAACTCGACACGTCGTCCGCTCTCCACAAGATCCAGAAAGATTTCAAGAACCTGAAAGACGTGGCAGCCCAGCTGTATATAACTTCTCGGTCTGCCCGGAAGTAGGGTATTCAAATCTTCTTCGGGAACGCGTCCGAGAAGGCCGTGCGCCACGGACAGAATGCGCGAGCCTCGCGCTACGAGTTCGGGCGGAGACAGGGCAATTGAGACGCTCACACCAATGCCCGCCACACGTGCCAGGTCCTTGATCACCTGGCCGTCCGCCCAATGCTTGCCCCGAGCGGCGATCGGAACCCGGCGCACGCCCAAGGCTGCGAGTGCTGCAAATCCGGCCTCATCCTCGTACGCATTGATCGACTCAAACGGGACGCCGGCCTTGTTCAGGAACTCCTTCATCCGTAGGCAAGCAGTGCAGCCGGGCACCCAGTACACCTTGAGTGGCTGGCTCAGATCGATAGCGTCATCTGGTGATGTCATGGTCATATTCATCGGTTGGTCCACTTGCTTGTTTGGCTGTTGCGTAGCAACAGATTATTTGTTCACCCCAAGCAGGTTACGCAGTGATCCGGCGAATGTCAAGATAGTTGTCGCCTCGTTCATGCAGCCTCGCGCTGTTTATCCATGTCTTTCAATTGAGCCTGGACGACTGATTTGCGCTCGGGGTTGAGCGTCACGGCGCCGA
>Ga0255303_1000013_pt1 | contig 19143 bp, 33 predicted proteins | sample MistaT_19_FD_183679 | JGI IMG/M metagenome (GOLD analysis project Ga0255303, IMG submission 183679) | Metatranscriptome of freshwater microbial communities from Mississippi River, Louisiana, United States - Miss_Miss_RepC_8d (Metagenome... | ecosystem: Environmental > Aquatic > Freshwater >...
AGTGAATAAAAACAAAAGGGAGTTTGCACTGCTACAAACTCCCTTAAGATAAGTATAATAATGAAAACTATTTTTCTGTTTCAGTTGAGTTCTCATCCTCTATAACAGCATCCTCAACAACAGCTGTTGAACCTGAATTAACAGCAGAACCTTTACCACGACGTCCTCTTCTACCTGAAGATTTAGCAGAATCAGATTTAATTTTGTATACATCGTTAAAGTCAACTAATTCAATAATGGCGATATCAGCAGCATCACCCTTTCTAAATCCCATCTTAACGATTCTCAAGTATCCACCTGGACGATCGGCTATAGCCGGTGAAACGGTTGAAAACAATTCAATCAAAGCTTCTTTATTCTGTAAATAACTAAAGATAATCCTGCGATTATGTGTATTATCTACTTTAGATTTAGTGAACAAAGGCTCAGCAAAAATTCTTAATGCTTTAGCTTTAGCAAGAGTGGTTGTTATCCTTTTATGGATAATTAAAGAAATCATAAGATTTCTTAGCAACGCTTTTCTATGGGCAGACTTTCTACCCAGGTGGTTCAGTTTATTACCGTGATTCATAAGATAAGATTAACATCGCATCACTAAATATTGAATTAGGCTCTGTCAATACCCGGTTAATGCAAAAATGATAAGAAATAAAAGATTTAGAAAGCCAATCTATTATTACTGTTAATTATTCTTCGTCCAATTTAAACTTGGCTAAATCCATACCAAAATTTAAACCCTTTTCAACTAACAATTCTTCAATCTCAACTAAAGATTTTTTTCCAAAGTTCCTAAATTTAAGTAATTCATGCGTATCATAATGAACAAGTTCGGCCAATGTATTTATTTTGGCAGCCTTGAGACAGTTGTATGCACGAACAGATAAATCAAGATCCTCTAAAGAAGTCTTTAATAACTTACGCATGTGTAAAATATGCTCGTCGACAATATTTTCTTCTTTACTTGAAGCATCGTCGAAGGTAATATTCTCATCCGTAATGAGCATAAGATGCTGAATCATAATTCTTGAAGCCTCCTTAATTGCCTCTTCTGGGTGTATAGTACCATCCGTTTTGAGATCAATTGTTAACTTCTCATAATCAGTCCTTTGACCAACGCGCGTATTTTCTATTTTATAAGAAACATTCTTAATTGGCGTATAGATGGCATCTACTGGAATTACTCCAATAGGGGCATCTTTTGTGATTGATTCATCTGCAGGAACGTAACCTCTACCTTTGGTAATAGAAATCTCCAATTCAAGATTCACAGTTGGTTCCATGCTACAAATAAGCAGGGAAGGATTCATGATTTTGAAATGGCTGGTATGAGCCTCAATATCACCTGCCGAGAAGGAAGATTTACCAGATATAGTCATATAAATTTTATCCCCGTCGAATTCATCTTCAGGAACTAATTTTTTTAACCTAATCTGTTTGATGTTAAGAATAATCTCAACAATATCTTCGACGACTCCAGGGATAGTAGAAAACTCATGATCTACACCTGCAATACGTATAGCGCTGATAGCATAACCCTCTAAAGAAGAAAGTAAGACACGGCGCAAAGAGTTCCCTACAGTCTGACCGAAGCCAGGTTCAAGTGGTTTGAACTCGAATAGACCCTCAAAATCGTTTGATTTTTGTAAAACAATTTTATCAGGCTTTTGAAAATTTAGAATACTCATAGGTCGGAATGAAAAAACAAATAAATGACAAAAAAAGTCAGAAATATGTTTTTATTTGGAATAAAGTTCTACAATGAGTTGTTCATTAATTTTTTCTGGGATTTGGCTACGTTCTGGAAGAGAGATAAAAGTACCTTGAAATTTATCTGGATTAACCTCCAACCAAGGATATTTTCTCACTTCACTGCTACGACCAGCCATACTATTAGATATAATCTCTAAACTTTGTGACTTACCTCTGACTGTTATTACATCACCAGGACGTAACAGACAAGAAGGAATATTAGTCAGGATGCCATTTACGAGAATATGTTTGTGAGTCACTAACTGTCTGGCACCATTTCTAGTAGGAGAAATTCCTAAACGGTATACTACATTATCTAGTCTAGACTCAAGCAACTGTAAAAGAACCTCACCTGTAACCCCCGCTTTGCGAGCAGCCTTTTCGAATAGATTACGAAACTGACGCTCAAGTAAACCATAAGTGTATTTAACTTTTTGCTTTTCAGTTAGTTGCACTGCATAATCAGAACGTTGCTTACGTCTTCTGGAAGCACCATGTTGACCTGGAGGAGATTTCCTGCGCTCAAATGACTTATCAGGACCATAAATTGCCTCGCCGAACGCTCTTGCTTTTTTTGTACGGGGACCAGTATATCTTGCCATAAGGAATATTATTAACTATTAAGAATTAAACCCTCCTTCTCTTTGGAGGACGACAACCATTATGAGGAATAGGAGTCATGTCTTTGATTATAGAAACACGGATGCCTGCTCCATCAAGAGCACGAATAGCAGCTTCCCTACCGGAGCCAGGTCCCTTAACAAAAACCTCAGCTACTCTTAACCCAGCATCGTGAGCAACTTTCGCTGCATCCGCTGCTGCAATCTGTGCAGCATAAGGAGTATTCTTTTTAGAACCTTTAAAGCCCGATTTACCAGCAGAACCCCAGGAAATTACCTGTCCAGCTTTGTTAGTTATAGAGACAATAATATTATTAAAAGATGCTTGAATAAAAGCGTAACCTTCTGATTCGACTTTTACGACTCTCTTTTTTACATTTTTTTTTGGTTGCTTTTGCCATTTTACAAAAAACATTTTGTGCGCCTGTCTTTAAACAGTCACGATAGGATTACTTAGTTACTTTCTTTTTGTTTGCGACCGTCTTACGCTTACCTTTACGGGTTCTGGCATTCGTACGGGTACGTTGACCTCTGACGGGCAAGCCTTTACGATGACGTAAACCTCTTAGACAAGCAATATCCATTAATCGCTTAATACTCATTTGCACCTCTGAACGGAGTTCACCCTCAGTTTTAAACTCAGTAGAAACAATACGAGAAATTTCTCTGATATTATCATCTGACCAAGTTTCAACTTTTGCATGTTCATCCACTCCAGCTTGCGCAAGAATGTTTAGGGCTGTTGTACGCCCAATGCCATAAATGTAGGTAAGCGCAATAGCACCCCTTTTATTTCTCGGCAAATCCACACCGCCAATTCGAGCCATGTTTCTTAGTTTATAGTTTAGGAAACCCAACAGGAATTAACCCTGTCTTTGTTTCAATTTAGGATTTTTCTTATTGATAATGTAAACCTTTCCTTTCCGCTTGACTACTATGCAGTCAACAGATCGTTTTTTAACAGAAGTTCTTACTTTCATTTTTTTGCTTTTAATAGCGTTAAAGTTTCAGCGGACGATTATTTATACCTGTAGGTGATTCTTCCACGTGCCAAATCATAAGGTGACATTTCAACAGATACTTTATCTCCTGGAAGAATACGTATATAATTCATACGCATTTTACCTGAAATGGTAGCTGTTATCTGATGATCGTTTTCCAACCTCACCCTAAACATGGCATTTGAAAGAGCTTCCTCAATAATACCGTCTTGTTTAATCAAATCTTTTTTAGACATATACCGAATTTCGGAGTGCAAAGATAAACAAAATCTATTTTAGTTTTCGCATTTTAACAATAAAATTCAATAATGATGAAGTTATAATTACTTAAAATTAATCTTCTTCTATTATCAAACTCAAAAAAGGGTTTAAAATACAAGCATTTTCAATACCAGAATGGTCAGTTAAAACAAACACTCCATCATCAAAAATAGCTATTGTATGCTCATAATGGGCAGAATTAGTAGAATCTTTCGAAACAACAGTCCAACCATCAGAAAGCACAACCACTTCCTTTTTGCCAAAATTTACCATCGGCTCTATGGCAATAACTAAGCCGCTTTTAATCTTTTGCCCGGATCCTCGTTTACCCGCATTAGAAACTACTGGCTCCTCATGTAAATTTTTACCAATACCATGACCGACCAATTCTCTTACAATACTAAAACCGCACTCATTTTCAATGAAAGATTGAATAGCGAATCCAATATCACCCATTCTCATACCCACTCGAGCGGCATTAATACCTTTATACAAGGAACGTAGTGTAGAGTTACATAGAAAGCGATTTTCTTTAGTCACATTACCTAAAAGAAAAGTATAAGCAGCATCGCCGAAATAGCCGTTTTTCAAAACGCCACAATCTATTGATACCACATCACCATCTTTCAAAATAACCTCTGTACTTGGAATACCATGAACTACTTCACGATTAACAGAAATACAAAGGGAGCAAGGAAAACCACTGTAACCCTTAAACGCAGGCAAACCACCTTTAGATAATATAAATGATTCAGCTTCATCATCTATTTCCTTAGTGCTAATACCAGGCTTAAGTAAATAGGCCACATGTTCCAGCGTCTGAGAAACAATTTGGCAACTTTCTTTTATGAAGGCCACCTCCTCTTTTGATTTATAATGAATCATCTATCTGATATATATCCTTTCAAAATATTGGATAATACTTTTATTATCCAGCAATATTTGGAGTTTTAATTCTCGAAATATTAATTAAATTTCATTACCCAGACTTTGTAACCTGCTTCCAGTTTGTCTTCCTTGTACTTTACCCGATTTTACTAAACCATCATAACGACGCATCAGTAAATAACTCTCTATTTGAGCCAGCGTATCCAATACCACGGCAACAAGAATTAAAAGAGAGGTTCCACCAAAGAAGATAGAAAAAGAACGATTTACTCCAAAAGCTGCAGCGAAAGCAGGCAAAATTGCAATTATTCCTAAAAATAATGCACCTGGTAAAGTGATTCTACTTGTAATATTATCTATATAATCTGCAGTAGGAGCTCCAGGTTTTACGCCTGGTATAAACGCATTCTGTCTTTTTAAATACTCTGAATAATTCTGTGGATTTACTAGAAGTGCAGTATATACATAGGTAAAAACGAAAATCAACAGAAAGTAAATAACATTATATTCGACAGAGGCAAAATCATTTAAAGCAATTAGAAAACTGCTTGATGATGCTGCGTCAGCTGATGCAAATTGCATAGCTGTTGATGGAAGGAACATCAATGCCTGAGCAAATATAATAGGCATTACACCTGAAGCATTTAACTTTAAGGGAATATAATCCCTTGCTCCAGCATTAGGTAAAGAAGATCCTTCTCTGCCAACTGCTTTTCTGGCAAATTGAATCTGGATACGCCTGACCGCCTGGACAACCATTATGGTAAGAATGATTATAACAAAGAGTAAGGCCATTTCTAAGACAAAAAGTAGTAAGGCATTATTTTCTAACTGCGCTTGAAATTCAAATCCTAATGCAGAAGGTAAAGTAGCAATAATACCAACGGTAATTAGAAGAGAGACTCCATTTCCTATACCACGGTCCGTTATTCTTTCACCTAACCACATGGATAAGACAGTACCTCCGGCCAAAATAATAATATTACTAAACCAGAATATAGCTTTAGGAATAGCAGGATCAATAGCACCCATTGTACTGATGTAAGTTAAATAACCACTACCTTGAACTAAAGTAACTGCTACGGTTAGAAGCCTGGTAATCTGATTAAGCTTTTTTCTACCTGATTCACCCTCTTTTTGTTGCAGGCGCTGAAAATATGGGACTGCGAAACCCAATAACTGAATGACAATAGAAGAAGTGATGTAGGGCATAATTCCAAGAGCTAAAAGAGATGCATTTTTAAAAGCACCACCAGTAAACGAATTGATAAGACCTATCAAATCATTTGTTTTTTCTCCGGCAGCATTTTGGGCATCAAGAGCAGCAGGAATAACACCTGGAAGAACGATATAACTTCCAAATCTATAAACCACAAGGACAATTAACGTTGTCAGAATACGATTTCTGAGTTCGGTAATACTCCAAATATTTTTTAATGTTGTAATAAACCGTTTCATGTTATTAGATTATACAAGGACAATTGATCCTCCCACTTTTTCAATAGCTTCTTTAGCAGCTGGCGAACAAGCATGAACAGATAAATTAACCTTAGCCTTTAATTCACCTCTTCCTAGCACTTTTACTTTATCTAAACGTGCGATAAAACCATGCTCCTTTAATGAATCAAGATTAATCTCAGTCAGATTGTGTTTTTCTGCCATCAGTTGAATATAATCCAAATTAATAGGAACGTATTCTACACGATTAGGATTTTTAAAACCCACTTTCGGCAAACGCATTTGTAATGGCATTTGACCACCTTCAAAGTGACGCTTCAATTTATGGCCCGAACGAGATTTATCCCCTTTATGTCCTTTAGTAGAAGTACCACCATGACCAGAGCCTTGACCGCGCGCAATACGCTTTCCTTTTTTTACAGCACCCTTTGCTGGTTTTAAGCTATGCAATTCCATTGCTTGATATTTTAACTGATATAAGTTGTTGTCTAGTCAATTGCTGTCTCTGTAACCACTAAGTGGGAAACCTTGGCAATCATACCCATTATTTGAGGAGTAACTTCTTTAATCACCGATTGATTAATTCTCCTGAGACCTAAAGCCGTCATCGTATCCTTTTGACGTTTAGGACGATCGATTATACTCTTAATCTGTGTAACCTTAACCTTTGCCATGTTTTAACCGTTAAATAGTTTTTCTAATGTTATTTTACGTGTTTTTGCAATTACACGAGGATCTCTTAAATTTTTAAGAGCTTCAATAGTAGCTTTAACCACGTTATGAGGATTAGAAGAACCCTGAGATTTAGCAAGCACATTATGTACTCCTGCGATTTCTAACACAGCACGCATAGATCCACCCGCAATTACACCTGTACCATCAGAAGCTGGTTTTAACAAGACCTTTCCAGCCTTAAATTTACCCAAGACTTCGTGTGGTATAGTACCTTTATAGATAGGAACCTTAACTAAATTTTTCTTGGCATCATCTGCAGCTTTAGCAATAGCTTCAGAGACGTCTCTCGCTTTACCTAATCCATGTCCAACGGTGCCGTTACCATCACCCACAACTACAATTGCTGCGAAACTAAAAGTACGACCACCTTTGGTCACTTTGGCTACTCTATTAAGTTGAACCAATTTATCTTTTAGTTCTGTTTCAGCGGGTTTAACCCGGTTTTCATTCTGTTTTGCCATTTTATTTTACAATTGAGGATGATTAAAACTGGAGTCCACCCTCACGGGCACCATCAGCCAATGATTTAATTCTTCCATGGTAAAGGTATCCAGAACGGTCAAAAACAACCTTTGAAATATTAGCTTCCTTCGCCTTTTCTGCCAGTAGTTTGCCTACTTTAAAGGATTGTTCAACTTTGGTCCCAACCCCTAATATGCCATTTTCACGAGAATCAGCAGCCACAAGTGTATGGCTTATGGTATCATCAATAATTTGGGCATAAATAATTTTATTACTTCTGAAAACACTTAGGCGAGGAGATGAGGCAACACCTTTTATCTTTTTCCTAATCCTAAAATGTATTCGAGTTCTACTCCGTTCTTTTGATAATTTCATTTTTTCAATTTTTTTAATCTTAGTGTAGGGAAAAATTCCAAACCCAAGATCCAAATAAAAAATTTTAGGGATTATTTCTTCTTGGCCCCAGTCTTACCAAGTTTTCTGCGAACAACTTCGCCAACAAAACGGACACCTTTGCCTTTGTAAGGTTCTGGTTTACGGAAGGATCTGATTTTTGCACTTACCTGACCCAGTAACTGTTTATCAATACATTCCATAGTTATGGTTGGATTACCTCCTTTATCCTGTTTTGTTTCCAAATTAATTTCATTTGGAAGCATAAATAAAATAGGATGGGAGAAACCCAGAGTTAATTCCAGAAGTTTACCGGTATTGGCAGCGCGATAACCTACACCAATTAGTTCAATGTCAGCTTTAAACCCGGTGGAAACACCCGTAACCATATTATTAATTAAAGAACGATATAGACCATGAACTGTTTTGTGTCTCTTCTGATCTGTAGGACGTTGAACTGTAAGCGTAGCACCCTCAATTTCAACAGTAAGATCTGGATCTATTAGTTGTTGAAGAGAACCTTTAGGACCTTTAACGGTAACTAAGTTATTCTTACTAACACTCACTTCGACCCCTTTTGGAAGCGCTATAGGAGCTTTACCTATTCTAGACATGATTAATTAAATTTAGAAGTGAGTAAATTAGTAAATATAAAGTAGTATTTCACCACCTACGTTTAATTCACGTGCTTTTTTATCCGTCATGACTCCTTTCGAAGTAGAAACAATGGAAACACCCAAACCATTAATAATGCGTGGAATTTCATCTGTCTTAGCATATTTACGAAGACCAGGCTTACTAATTCTGCCTAATTTACGGATAATAGGTTTACGTGTTAGCACATCATATTTTAATGCAATACGAATGATACCCTGATTACCTTTTCCACCTTCTTCAAATTTGTATTTAAGGATATAACCTTGATCGTACAAAATTTCGGTGATTGATTTTTTCAGACCAGATGCTGGAATATCAACCAATCTGTGACCCGCCATTTGCGCGTTTCTTATCCGCGTTAAATAATCGGCTATTGGATCTGTTACTGCCATATTAAATATATTACCCGGGCGGTATTTCCAAGGAAACCTACCCGGCTGTTAAAAAATTACCAACTAGCTTTAGTAATGCCTGGAATCTTACCATCCAAAGCCATTTCTCTAAATTTAACACGACATAATCCAAACTGTCTGATATAACCTTTTGGTCTGCCAGTTAATTGACATCTGTTATGAAGTCTAATCGGACTTGAATTTCTTGGAAGTAAATCCAACTCATCCCAACGGCCCTCTTCTTTTAGTTGCTTTCTTTTTTCAGCATATTTTTCAACCAGACGCTTACGCTTCTTTTCTCTGGCTATTAATGATATCCTTGCCATTATATTTCTTCTTTTTTCTGATTCTTAAATGGTAAACCTAAAGCTTTTAATAAAGCTAATGCTTCAGCATCCGTTTTTGCTGTAGAAACAAAAGTAATATCCATACCTGAAACACGAGTAATCTTATCAATATCAATTTCAGGGAAAATCAACTGTTCTGTGATACCTAAACTATAATTACCCCTTCCGTCAAAACTTTTATCATTAATTCCTCTAAAGTCCCTCACCCTTGGCAGTGCAACACTAACCAAACGATCTAAGAATTCATACATGTGGTGATGTCTTAGAGTAACCTTTACGCCTATAGGCATTTTTTCTCTTAACTTAAAGTTAGAAATAGAGGTTTTAGCTTTCGTTGAAACCGCCTTTTGACCAGCAATAGTAGATAATTCCTGCAAAGCAGAATCAACCATTTTCTTGTCTTGGGTAGCAGCGCCAACCCCTTGGTTAATACAAATTTTAGTTAGGCGTGGAACTTGCATAACTGAACTGTATTGGAACTGCTCCATTAAAGCAGGAACGACATCTTTAAAATATTTGTCGCGAAGTCTTGGTGTATATTTCATCACTTAATCGTTTGGCCTGATTTTTTAGCGTATCTTTCCATGTTACCTTCACTGTCGAGACGACGTCCGACTCGAGTGGGTTTATTTGATTCTGGATCAACAACCATAATATTAGAAATATGAATAGAAGCAGGCTTATCTATGATTCCACCTGCATTTTCCTGAGTAGCCTTAGTGTGCTTTTTGACCATATTTACCTGGTCAATTAATACGCGCTGCTTTTCTGGAAACACCTCCATAACTTCTCGTATCTTAGTTCTATCTTTTGAAGAACCTGAAATAACCACCACTTTATCGCCCTTCTTAACCTTTAATTTAGGTGAGAAACGTTTTTGTTGAATGATATCTTTTTTCATGTGCATTGTTTGAACCTACAATAGGTACTAAATAATTATAATACTTCCGGAGCCAGGGAAACAATCCGCATAAAATCTTTATCCCTTAACTCTCTTGCTACCGGCCCGAAGATACGAGATCCTCTTGGCTCATCTTGATTATTCAGCAATACACATGCATTATCATCAAAACGTATATAAGAACCATCTTTGCGACGTATTTCTTTTTTAGTTCTAACGATTACAGCCTTTGACACTGAACCTTTTTTAATACCTCCTGGGGAGCTATCTTTGACTGAAACCACTATGGTATCACCAACATGGGCATACCTGCGTTTTGAGCCACCGAGTACACGAATACAGAGGACTTCTTTTGCTCCACTGTTATCTGCCACTCTTAATCTGGATTCCTGTTGAATCATAGTATTTACATTTAGCGGATTTGAAAACGATTAAAGTTACAAATCGTAAATTTAAAATTATTTTGCTCTTTCAATAATTTCAACTAATCTCCAGCTTTTATTTTTACTTAGAGGACGAGTTTCCATTATACGTACGATATCACCAATTTGACATTCGTTTTGCTCATCATGCGCCATTAATTTTTTGGTCTTCATGATAAATTTACCATAAATAGGGTGGCGAAATTTACGTTCCACTTTAATAGAAATAGATTTCTCCATTTTATTACTGGAAACTACACCAACTCTACTTTTTCTTAAGTTCCTTTCTTCCATGATATTGCGTAATTAGCAATTACAAATTTTGTCTTCTTCTGCGCACCAATTTAGATCTACCTTGCAATTCTTCAGTGGAAAGAACAGCAATTTCCCTAGACCTTAAGACCGTGTGAATTTGTGCAATTTCACGACGTAAATTCCTCAATGTTAGAGGATTGCCAAGACCTTTCACTGCATGTTCAAATTTTAATTTTTGATATTGCAATTCAGAGCGCTCTAATTCACCCTGCAAGTCCAGCGTTGCCATTTCACGGAAATCCGTTATTCTGTTATTAGCCATTGTTTAAATGGATTAAAATAATTTTTCAAAAACCCTTTTACGGGATAATTATTCGGATATATCGTGGCGAACCACAATTTTGGTCAGGCAAGGAAGCTTTTGAGCTGCAAGTTTAAGAGCACCTTCAGCCACGTCTCTTGGTACGCCATCCAGTTCAAACATAATTCTTCCAGCTTTTACAATAGCTACCCAATGATCGAGAGCACCTTTACCTTTACCCATGCGCACTTCCTGAGGCTTAGAGGTTATAGGTTTATCTGGAAATATACGAATCCAGACCTTTCCCTCTCTTTTCATAAAACGAGTCATGGCAATACGGGCTGCTTCAATCTGCCTATTGGTTAACCTTCCGCTATCCAAGGCTTTGAGACCAAAGCTTCCAAAAGCAATAGTACTACCCCGCTGAGCGATGCCCTTTATACGCCCCTTATGCTGTTTGCGGTATTTAGTTCTTTTAGGCTGTAACATAAAATTCTTTTTTATTGGCTTTAAAAAGACAAGAAATAACTTTCGTTTTAAAGCCCGGCAAAGGTAAACTTTTTTTTAAATAAATACTAACGTTTCCGTTGGTTTCTTCCATCTGTATTTCCACCAGCTCCTCTACGACGATTTCCATCTCTTCTGTCTCCCCCTTTTTCACCTCCTCTTTCATTACCACCCCGAGAGAATCCACCACCGCTATTATTTCCAGAAACTGGTTTACCGCTGGCTTGTTGAGCAACTGCTGGAGAAAGATCACGCTTTCCAAGAACTTCACCTTTACAAATCCAGGTTTTAATACCAATTTTACCGTAAACTGTTTGAGCTTCTTGCCATGAATAATCAATGTCAGATCTAAAAGTATGTAAAGGAGTTTTACCTTCTTTAAATTCTTCTGAACGAGCCATTTCAGCACCATTCAAACGACCAGAAATACGAACTTTTATGCCTTCTGCCCCAGGAGTACGCATTGTAGTTTGAATAGCCATCTTAATAGCACGTCTATAATTAATACGAGCTTCTAATTGTTTGGCTATACCCTCTCCAACGATGACTGCATCAAGTTCAGGCTTACGTATTTCAAGAATATTTATCTGAATATCTTTGCCAGTCAATTTTCTTAATTCTCCACGAATTAATTCTACTTCCTGACCCCCTTTACCAATAACGATACCTGGACGAGAGGTATGAATGGTTACCGTTACACGTTTAAGCGTACGTTCTATAACTACTCGTGCAACACCCCCTTTGGAGATACGCGCTTGTAAATAATTACGAATTTGTTCGTCCTCAACAACTTTAGCCGCAAAATCTTTACCACCAAACCAGTTGGAATCCCAACCTCTGATGATTCCTAGACGATTTCCTATCGGATTAGCTTTCTGACCCATACCTTCTGGTATATTATAATTTGATAAATTAATTATTCTTCTGAAGCTGTAGCAACGGCAACAGTTTCACTTTCCAGTGGAATCTTATTTTCCACTATGATGGTAACGTGGTTAGTACGTTTACGGATCCTGTGAGCACGACCATGTGGTGCTGGACGAAATCTCTTTATTTGTGTGCCACCGTCAACGAAAGCAGTTTTAACAAATAAATCAAAATCTGCTACATCATTTCCTTCAGCTTTATTGCCCCAATTGGCAATTGCACTATCAAGAAGTTTTTTTAACCAGATACCTGATTCCCTTTTCGTGAACCGAAGTATTGAAAGGGCTTCACTTATATTTTTTCCACGAATATTATCCACAACCAAACGCATTTTACGCTCTGACATTGGGACATTTTTCAATTTGGCAATTGCTTCCATGTTAAATTCTTTGAATACCAACTAGGTATTTTAGTAATTCAAAATTATTTCTTACGATTTCCAGAGTGCCCTCTAAAATTACGGGTAGGAGAAAATTCTCCTAACTTATGACCAACCATATTCTCAGTAACGAATACTGGAACGAAAGTCTTACCGTTGTGCACTGCTATTGTTTCACCCACCATATCAGGAATAATCATTGAAGAGCGAGACCAGGTTTTGATAACTGATTTTTTCTTCGCAGTTTTTGATTCCATTACCTTTTCAAGGAGCTTATGAAAAACGTATGGGCCTTTTTTTATTGATCTTGCCATAGCAAATATAATTTGTTAAAGTTAGCCAACTAGGCTGTTCTTAGGTTATGGATTTTTGGTTTTTCTCTTTGTGATAATCAATTTAGAAGAATTCTTCCTAGTATCACGAGTTTTCTGACCTTTGGCCATAATACCTGTTCTTGAACGAGGATGTCCACCGGAAGCACGACCTTCTCCACCACCCATTGGGTGATCTACTGGATTCATAGCAACACCTCTGACCCTTGGTCTGTTTCCTAACCAGCGGTTACGTCCAGCTTTACCCATGACCTGTAAACCATGATCTGGATTAGAAGTATTACCTATGGTAGCTCTACATGTATTTAAAACACGTCTAACCTCTCCTGATGGTAACTTGATAACTACATAACGTTCTTCTTTATTCATCAAGGTTCCGTAAGTACCCGCACTTCTCGCCATTGATGCGCCTTTACCAGGAACCAACTCAATAGCATGGATGTTTGCACCAAGTGGAACTTCTTTTAAGATCATAGCATTACCTACTGTTGGTGGAGCTCCAGCTCCTGAGACAACAGTAGCACCTACCGCTAATCCATTAGGCGCAATGATATATCTTTTTTCACCATCTTCGTATTGAAGAAGAGCAATATATGCAGTACGATTTGGATCATACTCTATAGAAACAACTTCTGCATTAACGCCGTCCTTATTTCTTTTAAAGTCTATAATCCTATAACGGCGCTTATGTCCACCGCCTTTTTGGCGCATGGTCATTTTACCCGTATTATTTCTTCCTCCTGACTTTTTTAAAGGTGCCAGGAGGCTCTTCTCTGGCTCGTCTGTCGTAACCTCAGAGAATGTATTACCCACTCTAAATCGAGTACCTGGGGTAATAGGGTTAAATTTTTTTACAGTCATGATATGGTTTTCAATTTAGATTCATCACGAACAGGCACACCATAAAATCCTGTTCATACGAATCATTAACAATATTAATTACCGCCGAAGAAATCTATTTCTTCTCCATGTCCAATACGCACATATGCCTTTTTGAACGAAGGTTTTCTACCTTTAAGAACACCTGATTTAGTATTTCTTGATTTGGCTTTGCCAGGAACTACCAAAGTGTGTACAGAAACAACTGCAACAGAATACATATCTTCTACTGCTTTTTTGATTTCCAACTTATTGGCTCTTTTGTCAACCTGAAAACAATAATTATTATGTGTTCCAGACAGACTTTCTGATTTTTCGGTAATCAGTGGTTTTATTAAAATAAACTTATTTGCCATTGTTCTACTAACTAGTGGGTAAAAACCCGATTTAAGCTAATGATTCAGTTAACTTTCCAAGAGCTGCTTCTGAAAGCACCAAGGATTTTGCGTTCATTATATCGTAAACGTTTAAATCCTGAGCTCTTATAACTTTAGCTGTTGGTAGATTTCTTCCTGATAAATAAACAACTTTGTCATGCTCTGGCGTCACCAGAATTGATTTTTTATCTGAAAGTTTTAAATTCTGAAGGATATCCAAGAAAGCTTTTGTTTTTGGATTTTCGAAAGTGAAATCTTCAACCACTACAATAGAACCTGCAGCAGCTTTAGCACTTAACGCCGAAACTCTGGCTAACTTTCTAACTTTCTTGTTTAATTTTTGCTCGTAATCTCTTGGAACTGGTCCGAAAATACGACCACCACCGTGATAGAGTGGGTTTTTGATATCACCCTTACGAGATCCACCAGTACCTTTTTGTTTGTGTAGTTTACGCGTTGAACCCGCTACTTCACTACGACCTTTTGTCTTATGCGTTCCTTGACGCTGATTAGCCAAGTAAGCCTTTACAGCCAAATAAATGACATGGTTATTAGGTTCGATACCGAAAATTGCATCCGGTAACTCAACCTCTCTACCTGTCGCTTGACCACTTATGTTATGAACAACTAATTTCATGCTAATAATATTAATCCCTTGGGATAGTCAAAAATTACTTTTTCTCCAATATAACAGTAGAACCATTGTGTCCAGGAATTGCACCTTTAACAAGAATTAAATTCTTATCTGCGAATATTTTAACTACACGAAGATTTTTGATTTTAATTCGGTCATTACCGTCACGTCCCGCCATTCGCATACCTTTAAATACACGAGATGGATAAGAAGAAGCACCAATAGAACCTGGGGCACGCTGTCTGTTATGCTGACCGTGAGTTGCGTCATTTACACCCGCAAATGCATGTCTTTTAACTACCCCCTGGAAACCTTTACCACGCGATTGTCCAACCGCATTTAGCATGTCACCTTCACTAAAAATTTCATCTACTGTAATAGAATCACCGAGTGATTTACCAGCAGCATCGAAGTCCCTAAACTCAATAACATTCGATTTGGGTGTGGTATTCGCTGCTCCAAAGTGACCTTTAAGCGCCTTGGTTGTATTTTTTTCTTTTGCTTCGCCGAAACCTAACTGCAAAGCATTATAACCATCCGTTTCAGATGATTTAATTTGAGTAACTACACATGGACCTGCTTCAATAACAGTACACGCTATGTTACGACCAGTATTATCATAGATACTGGTCATGCCTATTTTTTTTCCTATTAATCCGTTCATCAGATTTTTATTTTAATCTAAACATTTCATTCCTAACCATAAGGGCAATGAAATTAGACTACGTCAATTTAACTTGAATATCTACACCACTCGGCAATTCTAACTTGGATAAGGCATCCACGGTTTTTTGCGTAGGAGTATAAATTTCAATCATTCGTTTGTGCGTTCTCAATTGGAACTGCTCACGAGATTTCTTATTGACGTGCGGTGAACGGAGCACAGTAAATATTTTTTTCTCTGTGGGCAGCGGAATCGGGCCAGTTACTATGGCACCACTATTGCGAACAGTTTTTACAATTTTCTCCGTTGATTTATCTACGAGATTATGGTCGTAGGAACGAAGTTTGATTCTAATCTTCTGATTCATGCCTTTTTAAAGCTAGTTTATGTCAAAAAATTTAAGCTTTCAGGTACATTTACCTGTATGCCATTAACACTCTTATTATTCAGGCAAAGGTTTAACCCTTTGCCTTTTCAATAATTTCTTTTGATATACCTGAAGGTGCCTCACTGTAGTGAGCAAACTCCATAGATGATGTTGCTCTTCCCGATGTGATTGTACGCAGTTGCGTAACATACCCAAACATTTCAGAAAGCGGAACTTCAGCAGAAATGCTTACTGCGCCTGGTCTTGGTTCCTGCCCTTTAGGCATACCTCTTCTTCTGTTTAAATCTCCAATTACCGGACCAACATAGTCCTCTGGAGTCACCACTTCAAGTTTCATAATAGGTTCCATTAAAACAGGACCTGCTTTACTAGCTGCTGCTCTAAATCCTTCTTTAGCGCAAAGTTCGAACGCAATCGGTTTAGAATCCACAGCGTGCATAGATCCGTCATAAACCCTGACTTTCATGCTGTCCAAAGAATAACCTGCAAGTACTCCATTATCCATCATTGCTTTGAAACCATCAGAAATAGGTTTGATATAGTTTTTATCTATAGATCCTCCAACTATATCCCACTGGAACTGTAAACGGGTTTTACCCGATTTAAATTCTTCAGTTTCAAGGAATGACTCATCAGCTGGCCCCAGTTCGAATTCCATATCAGCAAATAAACCGGAACCACCTGTTTGCTTTTTCAAACGCTCTCTGTGAGAGACTGTTTTAGTTAGCGTTTCTTTATAATTAACTTGAGGTGCACCCTGATTACATTCTACCTTAAATTCACGGCGTAAACGATCCACGATAATCTCGAGATGTAATTCACCCATTCCGCTAATAACAGTCTGGTTGGTATCTTCATCATACCTTACTCTGAAAGTTGGATCCTCTTCAGCCAATTTAGCTAAAGACATACCTAGTTTATCTAAATCCTTCTGCGTCTTAGGCTCAATAGCTATGGCGATAACCGGTTCTGGGAATACCATACTTTCTAAAATGATTTGCTTATTTAAATCACATAAAGTATCTCCAGTACGAATATCTTTAAATCCTACAGCTGCTGCAATATCGCCAGCTTCAACCCTATCAATAGGATTCTGCTTGTTGGCATGCATTTGATATAAACGAGAAATTCTTTCTTTATTATTTGATCTGGTATTCATTACGTAGGAACCAGCATCTAAAGCACCTGAATAAACTCTCATGAAGGCCAGACGACCAACAAAAGGATCTGTTGCAATTTTGAATGCCAGAGCTGCAAATGGTTCAGCTACGGAAGGCTTACGATAAATTTCTTCATCTGTCTCTGGATCAATACCTTTAACTGCCTCAATATCAAGAGGAGAAGGCATGAAAGCACAAACAGCATCAAGTAATGCCTGAACTCCTTTATTTTTGAAAGCAGATCCACACATCATCGGGACAAACTTGAGATCACAAACCGCCTGACGAATAGCCATTCTCATTTCATCTGCTGAGATAGAATTTGGGTCTTCGAAGAACTTCTCCATCAAAGTATCATCATATTCAGCTACCGCTTCAAGCAATTTAGAACGCCACTCATGAACGGTTTCAACTAAATCTTCAGGGATGGGAATTACTTCGAACGTTGAACCTTGGTCATGTTCATTCCAAACAATGGCTTGATTCGTAATTAAATCAACCACTCCTTTAAATCTTTCCTCAGCGCCGATTGGAACCTGTAGAGGAATTGCAACGGATCCAAGTTTAGTTTGGACGTCGTTTACAACATTAAAGAAATCTGCACCAGAGCGGTCCATTTTATTAACGAATCCAATTCTTGGTACTTTATAGTTATCAGCAAGTCTCCAGTTCGTCTCAGATTGAGGTTCTACACCACTTACTGCACAAAACAAAAAGCACAAACCATCTAAAACGCGAAGAGATCTGTTTACCTCAACGGTAAAGTCAACGTGACCTGGTGTGTCTATGATGTTTAAAACATATTCATTGTCTTTCCAAGTCCAAGCAGATTTTGTTGCTGCCGAAGTTATGGTAATACCCCTCTCTTGCTCTTGTTCCATCCAGTCCATGGTAGCTGCGCCATCATGTACTTCACCGATTTTATGACTTATACCTGTATAAAAAAGGATACGTTCGGTGGTCGTAGTTTTACCAGCATCAATGTGCGCTGCAATACCAATATTTCTAGTAAATAGTAAATTATTAGACATTTTCGAACCTTAAATAGGTATTTATAAAATTACGAATAATGGTTTATACACGGAAATGAGCAAATGCACGGTTAGATTCAGCCATTCTATGGGTATCTTCCTTTTTCTTGACAGCTGCGCCTTCACCTTTACTAGCTGCGATTACTTCTGCTGCTAATTTTTCAGCCATTCCTTTTCCACTGCGTTGTCTGGAAAAACGAATTAGCCATTTCATTCCGATAGATACTTTACGTTTAGCTCTAATTTCAGTTGGAATCTGGAACGTAGCTCCACCGACTCTTCTACTTCTAACTTCAACCATTGGCATAATGTTAGTAAGCGCTTTCTTCCATGTTTCATGCTCGTTAGATTTTGTTTTCTCACGAACAATGTCCATAGCGTCATAAAAAATACCGAAAGCAGTACTTTTCTTGCCTTCCCACATTAAGTTATTAACGAACTGTGTTACCAAAGTATCGTTGAAACGGGGATCAGGCTGAATGATTCTTAATTTTGGTTTTCTTTTTCTCATTTTGAATTAGCGGTTTCTCGCTCAGATTATTAGGACGAACCTGTGAAACATAATTACTTTTTAACCGGCTTAGGTGTTTTAGCACCATATTTAGAACGGCTTTTTTTACGGTTGTTCACACCAGCAGTATCCAGTGCGCCGCGTACGATAGTATAACGTACTCCAGGTAAATCTTTTACCCTTCCTCCGCGAATTAACACGATTGAATGCTCTTGCAAATTATGTCCTTCACCTGGAATATAGGCGATAACCTCAATTCCATTTGTTAAACGAACCTTCGCAACTTTACGAAGCGCTGAATTTGGCTTCTTTGGCGTAGTCGTATATACTCTCGTGCATACTGCACGCTTCTGTGGACAAGAATCCAAAGCTCTGGTTTTGCTCTTCTCTTTGATTTGGAGCCTGCCCTTGCGAACCAACTGATTTATAGTAGGCATACCTTCTAAAAGTTTTACTGTAAGTGGCTTGATTATTTACTTCCTATTGATATTTTGGTTTAATATAAACCACCC
>Ga0255303_1000014_pt1 | contig 18734 bp, 23 predicted proteins | sample MistaT_19_FD_183679 | JGI IMG/M metagenome (GOLD analysis project Ga0255303, IMG submission 183679) | Metatranscriptome of freshwater microbial communities from Mississippi River, Louisiana, United States - Miss_Miss_RepC_8d (Metagenome... | ecosystem: Environmental > Aquatic > Freshwater >...
ATATCGTTAAATATGTCGGTTTTCAAAACCGATGCAATCGACCACTCTGCCATTTCTCCACATGCGAAAGTAGGAATCGAACCTACATATACTAGATTATGAGCCTAGCGAGTTAACCTCTACTCTATTTCGCACTATAGGCAGTGGGACTTGAACCCACACAGATTTCGCCATCAGATCCTAAATCTGACATGTCTACCGTTTCATCATGCCCACAAAGATACGGGGAAAACGGGACTCGAACCCGCAATTTCTAGCGCGACAGGCTAGCACTTTAACCGGTTAAGTTATTTCCCCATACAATGTTTATTCGTTATAAACGAATAAACATAATAATGTGATATTTTAGTGTAAATTAATAGCATCATTGAGGTAAATACAAACAAGTACTGTCCATACATACGCCTGTAACACTGCAATACCTAATTCCATACCTGTTAATCCAATTACTACGATTAACGGGAAACTTGCTACCACAAACATAATTCCACCCATTCCGATCATCGTCCACGAGAATCCTGCTAGGATTTTAAGTAGAGCGTGTCCTGCCATCATGTTTACGAATAATCGCACAGATAATGAAATTACACGGAAGATGTAAGAAATTAATTCAATAGGCACTAATAAAGGCCATAACGCAATGGGGGCATCTTTTGGTAAGAAGAAGCTTAGGAAATGAAGCCCATGCTCACGCGCTGCTACAATGTTCACTCCTAGGAACGTTACTGCTCCGAAAGTAAATGTAACTGCTAATTGACTTGTAATTGTGAATGAATAAGGAATCATTCCAATTAAGTTTGACATAGCAACAGTTAGGAATGTAACAAATAAATATGGGAAATATTTTTCTCCTTTACCTCCAGTAATTGTATCGCGTGCCATTGTTAATACAAAATCAAAAATCCCTTCTACTAATGTTTGCCAGCGACCAGGTACAATTGTAGCGTTTTTTGTTCCAAACGATAAAATTGCAAAAATCGCAAACATAACAATAAATCCGAATAATGCTGTGTTTGTTACAGCAAGTGTTTCTCCTAAACCAATAGACCAAACAGGTGTTACTTCAAATTGCTCTAAAGGTGAATGAATCATATTCATTTTATAATACTTTTTATTTTTTAATATACTTCTTTCTTTCTCCTCTCCATTTATAGGTTAGTGGTGGAATTGAACCACCATCCTAAGATTTGCAATCTCATGCATTGCCATTATACGAACCAACCGTTAATAATAATACGAAAGATGGGATTTGAACCCACACAAGTTTCCTTACTACCACCTCAAGATAGCGCGTCTACCGTTTCGCCACATTCGCCATATTATTAGACTCGTCGTCTTTTTGCAGGTCGACAACCGTTATGCGGTCTCAATGTAGTTTCGTAAATATCTTTTACGACACACTGTGACGCATGAAACCCCTTCAACACAGAAGCTCGGTTTTGTCCTAGTCCTTTAAAAAAAAGGTGAACGTCTGATCTTTCTCCGTTTGAGTCGAATTGAATCCAACTACCTGCTTTTTGTGCGACTTGTAAAGCGGCAAAAGGACTTGATCTTCGAGCTTTGTGAAATCCAACTGTCCCGGCAGAAATGGTTTGTAACGTTTTGCCTTCGGGCGACGTAATTGTTACAAGTGTATTTCCATAAGAAATATAAGCATGAACATTGTAAGCTTTCATTATTTTTTAATTCTTTTTAAACGTTTTGTCCAAATTCGGTAAATTTTACGATATGCATTTTGTTGTGAAACAACAAAAGATCCATAAGTAGGGTCATAAGAAAGAAACGAAAACAAAGCTTTTTTATGCAATAACTTGCGGCTTGCTTGTGTATTGGGCAAGAACATTGTATGCCCAGCTGATCCTACTGTAAAACCTCCATTGACTGTGGATAAAATACGACCTTTAAGAAAGCCTTGTTTTTTAGCTAGTGATAATAAAAACTGTTTATATAACTCGTGATAAGCAAGATGAAATAATGTTTCACTATCTGGCGTATGTGGAACTGTAATGTTTACGGGAACTTGATTACCTAAATCATGTAGCCAATCTACGCCTAATTGTTCGGGTCGTGTTCGTAAATGTAATGTTCGCTTCCATCCGCCTTGAAATACGAGTGCATTATTGTTTCTTTGTTTTACGTCAAATAAAAGAATACTATCTTCTTTATCAAACATACGACTCGTAGCACTCTCTTCAAACGTTTGTAAAAATGATTTCATGTTTTTTCTTTTTTGTACTAGCGAAAGTCGGATTTGAACCAACGACATTTGGATTATGATTCCAATGTTCTAACCACTGAACTATTTCGCCTCTTCTAATATGCTTATTATAATAAGCATATAAGAATTAAGGATATAATAAGCAATCTGCAAAGAAGTATACTGGTGCTGGATACAACCAAAAGAATACTAGGAAACCAATGGATGCAGCAAAGAGATAAGTGGCCAAGGGCGTTGCATTAGGGAACGCAACTTCATCGACTTTTGAGAAAAACATTGTTTTAATAATTCGAAGATAGTATACACCACCGATTACGCTTGTCACAACAGCAACTAAGGCTACTGCGTACATTTGAGCGGATACTGCTGATTGAAATACCATGTATTTCCCAAAGAATCCTGCTAATGGTGGTACACCTGCCATAGAAAATAATAACAATGCAAACGAAATTCCTAATACTGGATTCGTTCTACCTACACCTGCAAGTTCGTTTACATTACGGTAACCAAAACTTAAAAGGAAGGAAAATGTGGCTACTGTCATAACAAAATAGAGTGCTAGGTAAAAAAACGAAGTGTCCCATGCACACGTAGCTAGTCCTAATAAAATAAAACCAACATGTGCAATTGTGCTATAAGCGAAAAGACGTTTCAATCGTTGTTGACCTAGAGCTCCTAAAGCACCAATCAACATGCTACCAACAGCAGCAGTGACGAGTAATGGTTGCCATTCTTCAATTGAAGTATAAAATGAAGTGGATAATAGTTTGAAAAACAATGCTAATACAGCAATTTTAGGAACTAAAGCAAAGAAGGCAGTAATAAATGTTGGCGCTCCTTCATATACGTCTGGTGTCCAAACGTGGAATGGAAACGCAGACAACTTGAACAATAGGCCTACAAAAAAGAATACCATTCCTAATGCAAAAAACTCTGGTTTTTGCACTTGACTTAGTAACATCCAATCAGAGAAACATAAACTACCGGTTGCGCCATAAAGGAGGGATCCTCCAAATAATAAAAACCCTGAGGCAATAGCTCCTAAAATGAAGTATTTTAGTCCTGATTCTGTAGAATATTGAGACGTTCGTCGCGTAGCTGCTAGAATATAAAAACAAAAACTTTGTAATTCTAGCGTTAAATAAAAGGCTAAAAAATCTTGTGATGCAGCAAGGCCAATCATACCTAGTGCAGAGAAAAGAATAAAAAGACTATTTTCATAAACAGTTTTGTTATTGGCTAAGGCTAAAGATACTAGACATCCGATAAGAATCCAAATGTGGATCGTACGTGTATTTTCTTGGAATGAAAAACTTTCATTCCAAACAGTACCGTAAATGTCTGATCTTGCAATTAACCATAATGTTAAGCCTGTGGTTAGCATGCTTAATGCTTTGATAGGTCGCACAAGTACTGAGTAAGGCGGTCTAGATGCGTACCAAACGCCAAGGACAACTAATAGTTGAACCGCAATTCCCAAAAATAGCTCAGGACCTACTACTTTCCAGTCGTTAATAAACACGGTTTTCTTCTTTTATTTTAAGAATTAAGAACAGAGATAGAGAATAGAGTGATGAATCGGTTGTAAAAAGACTTCAGGGTAAATACCCATCCATAATGTCATGAAGATGAGTGGCGCAAATACCGCTGCTTCACGACGAACTAAATCAGAATAACCAGACAACACTTCTGTTTGTAGCGGTCCAAATAATACTCGATTACATAGCCATACGGAATAGGCTGCTCCTAAAACTGTACCAATAGCAGCTAAGATTGCAACGGTAACGTTTGCTTCGAAAGCACCTGCTAATGACATAAATTCCCCAGCAAAACTACTTGTACCTGGGAAACCTAAGTTTGCCATTGAGAAGAACGTAAACACAATAGCAAATAAAGGCATTGCTTGTGTTAATCCTTGATAATATTTTACCAATCGTGTATGATAGCGATCATATAAAACACCTACACATAAGAATAGTGCGCTACTAACCCAACCATGACTGAGCATAATCATCATTGCACCTTCGAGACCGACCACATTACCAGTAAATAAACCTAACGTTACAAAACCCATGTGGGCTACTGAAGAATAAGCAATGATCTTTTTCAAGTCACCTTGACGTAATGTTGTTAATGAAGTATAAACAATAGCGATAACGCTCATTGTAAACATAAAGGGAGTGAAGTATGCTGATGCTTCAGGGAATAATGGGATTGAAAAACGAATAAACCCATAAGTACCTAACTTTAATAGCACACCAGCCAGCATAACTGAACCAGCTGTAGGAGCTTCTACATGGGCTTCAGGTAACCAAATATGGAAAGGTACCATTGGTACTTTTACAGCGAAGGAAGCAAAAAATGCTACCCATAAGAAAATTTGGCGAGATTCAGACCAAGTTGTTGTTAACAACACTTGATAATCAGTTGTTCCTGTTTCAAAAGCAATTGTTAAAATTGCTAGTAACATAAATAGAGAACCTAATAATGTATAGAAAAAGAATAGGTAAGCAGCACGACCTTTTCTTGCACGCGATCCCCAAATACCAATCATTAAAAACATTGGGATGAGGACGCTTTCAAAGAAGATATAGAAAAATAATAAATCAAGTACAGTGAATACGCACACGAGAAATGAACCCATAACAAGGAAAGCCATCATGTAAGCTTTCACATGTGTTTGAATGGATTCCCAAGTAGCAATAATACACAAGAAAATCAAAAAGGTTGTTAATAATACAAAGAAGAGAGAGATTCCGTCGATTCCAAAGTAAACTGGAAACATCCATGTTTTTACCTCAACGAACTGAAAACCTACTGCTTGGTTATCAAATAGCACCCATAATTGCAACGATAATACAAAACATAAAGCTGCAGTTCCTGCACCAATTTTACGAATAAGATCCGTATTACGAGAAGGAACAAATGCTAAAACTAAAATACCTAGCCAGGGTAATAAAATCAAATTACTAAGCATTTGTCTTGTCTTTTTCTACAATGAATAAAATAGAAATCATTAAGATCCATAAAAGTCGGAGATCAAAACCAGGTGAAATAAATAGAAGTCCAATAAATAAGGCAGAAATCATCCAAAACGCAGCATGATAGATATAACCGCTGTGTAATGTTTTTACGTTTTCTACTAGTTTTTCAACTGCGTTTGAAATACCAAAAGGACCGAAATGTTCAATAAGACCTTTATCTAACGCTTTATACGTTGTTGTGTAACCAAAACGTAGTGCGACTGGAACGATACATTCGTTATACACACGATCGAATAACCATTTTTTTGTTAAAAAAAGTGTTAATTCACGACCCCAAGGAGACAATTGAATGGAATGTACAAGGGGGGAGAATCCGTGGTAAAGAACAACGGCAAGAGTCGCACCGCCTAATGAGAAGATTAAAGGAATCCATTTAATAGATAAAGGAATCCATTCTGCATCAAGTAAGATAGCATGTTCAGGTAAAGTGACAATAGCATTACCCCAATAGTTCGACCCTGGGCCAATGATGGCGTCACGCGTTAAATATCCTCCGAATAAGGCACCTAATGAAAGTACAAATAAAGGAAATCCCATTGCAAATGGTGCATCATGAGCATGTTCAATCGTTGTACGGTAGGCGTTTGTATCACGGAAGAACGTGAAATAAATCAAACGGAAAGAGTAGAAGGCCGTGAAGAATGCGGAAATAACACCTAACCAGTGGGCGAATGTACCCGCTACAGAATAATGCGCATAGGCAACTTCAAGGATGACATCTTTGGAATAGAAACCTGTTAAGAAAGGGAATCCCATTAAAGCCATTGATCCAATTAGCATCATAACGTAAGTATAAGGAAGTAGACGAAGTAAACCTCCCATACGACGCATATCTTGTTCATCAGCAACAGCATGAATAACAGAACCTGCGCTTAGGAAAAGTAATGCTTTAAAATAAGCGTGGTTCATTAGGTGAAACATACTTACGGAATATTGAGATAGACCGACAGCAAATGCCATGTAACCTAATTGAGAACAAGTAGAATAAGCAATTACTTTTTTCAAATCGTTTTGTAACATACCTGTTGTAGCGGCCATAAAAGCTGTCATGGCACCAAAAACAGTAACAACAATTAAAGCAGTAGGGGCATATTCAAATAAAGGAGAACAACGAATCATCATGAAGATTCCCGCGGTTACCATTGTAGCTGCATGAATTAAAGCAGATACCGGTGTAGGACCTTCCATAGCATCGGGTAACCAAGTATGTAAACCAAGTTGTGCTGATTTACCTACAGCACCAACAAATAAGAATAAGCAAAGAACTGTGATCCAAGAATCACCATGTACCGAAACATAGGCAGGTACTTGTGCAAACAACGTTGAGAATTCAACAGTATGGAATGTTGCAAAAAATCCAAAAATACCGAGAGCAAAGCCAAAGTCACCTACACGGTTTACAATCATGGCTTTCATTGCGGCTTTATTTGCTTGAATACGAGTATACCAAAAGTTAATTAATAAATAAGAACATAGACCTACACCTTCCCATCCGAGAAACATTTGTACAAAGTTTTCGGCAGTGATAAGCATAAGCATGAAGAATGTAAACAAGGATAAATATGCCATGAAGCGAGGAATATGTGGATCATGTGACATATATCCAGTTGCATAGCAATGAACTAACGCAGAGATTCCTGTTACAATAACTAACATACTCGTTGTTAAACTATCAAATAAGAATCCCCATGATGCGTCTAGCCACTCTGAATGAATCCAAGGAGCTACAGTTACATACACGGGACTTCCTGAAAGACCAACCTCGTATACTGTAGTAATGGAAAATAAAGCAGCTAAAGCTACACACCCTGTTGTAATAAAACCAGCACCTTTGGGTCCAATAAAACGACCAAAAAGTCCAGCTGTAATTGCACCCATCAAAGGAAGTGCTACAATGCTCAAATACATTTTTGTTCTATCCTTTTAATACATTTAACCAATCCATTGCAATTGTACCACGTACGCGATAATAAACAACTAAAAGACCGAGTCCAATGGCTGATTCTGCCGCGGCAACTGTAATAACAAATAATGCAAAAAATTGACCATAACTATCGTCCATTGCGATAGAAAAACCAATCCAATTTAAGTTTAAAGCTAAAAGCATTAGTTCAATACTTAATAGTAACACAACTACGTTTTTACGGTTTAAACCAATACCTACTAATCCAAAACCAAATAAAGGTGCTGAGATTAGTAACCATTCATGCATATTCATGTGCGTCTATATTTTTATTTTGCTAGATCAAAATGACACCAATAAATAAGAAAGAAGCAAACAATGCAAAAGTAACTAATGTGGAAAGAGCATGTTTTGTTCGTTCATTATGAACATAATCGAGGAAGATACTATCAAACCCGTGATGTACATGTACTGCAATACAAGCAGCAAGTAGAAGATAAAATCGGAAATCAACAAAAATTGTAAATGGAATCAAAACGAGCAAAGCGATGGAAGAAACGCGTTGAACAATCCAATGTGACATAGTTTTTTCTTTTTAATTCATGGCAAAAAATAAAGATAAAAAAAAGAACAAAGCTAAAATTGCTAATAACAAAGCTGTTTTTTTTACACCTTCTGTAGAAACATAAGCACCAGTATCCCAGATGAAATGACGGATACCATTTGAAGCATGGTAGCTTAAAGCACCCATGAGTAAAAATAAGATAGGGTAGAAGATTTCGTAAGAAATTGTGATATCATTAGCATAGAACGTATATGCCAAAATTGCGGGAACCATGACTAAAACAGATCCTGCCAAAATTGTACCTGTCATTCGATGAAAAATCGAAAGACAAGAACTAATTTGAGTAGAATAGATAGTCAAATGAGGGGATAACTCTTTTCTCATGTTTTTTATTAATAAATTAATCCATTTGTGGCTAATAATAGACCAGCAATCCATAACACAAATGCAAAAGAAAGTGGTAAGAATACTTTCCATCCTAAACGCATTAATTGGTCGTAACGATATCGTGGGAATGCGGCACGAACCCAAATAAATACAAATAGTAAAAAACTTACTTTGAGGCCAAACCAAATAACACCAGGAATCCAGGTGAAAGGTGCGAAGTCAAACAAAGGTAACCAACCCCCTAAAAAGAGAATTGTAGCTGATGCACACATAAGAATCATGTTGGCATATTCTCCTAGGAAGAATAATGCAAACCCCATAGCTGCGTATTCTGTGTTATAACCGGATACGAGTTCAGCTTCTGCTTCTGGTAAATCGAAAGGGGCACGATTTGTTTCTGCTAATGCAGAAATAAAAAACATTAGAAACAAAGGAAATAATGGGAATACAAACCAAACGGATTTTTGTTGCAACACGATTTTTGTTAGGTTCAATGTTCCTGTACATACAAGAACACCTAATAACACAAGACCGAGAGAAACCTCGTAAGAAACCATTTGAGCCGCAGAACGTAACGCTCCTAAGAAAGCGTATTGAGAGTTACTTGACCAACCTGCAGTAATAATACCATAAACTCCTAGCGAAGATAATGCAAAGAGATATAAGATTCCGATATTTAAATCGGCAAAAACCATACCTTCACCAAAAGGAATAACTGCCCAAGAACCTAAGGCAAAAAAAAACGTAAGTACAGGTGCGATAAAGAACAAGAATGTGTTCGCACTTGACGGATAAATATTTTCTTTAACAAGCAATTTAAAACCATCCGCGAGTGGCTGCAATAGACCGAATGGTCCTACAGTGTTAGGACCACGTCGTTGATGCATACTTGCCATAGCCTTACGTTCGAGTAACGTTAAATAAGCTACTGCAATTAACAAAGGCAATACCACGGCTAAATATTCTGCTAACCAAGCAGCAATCTGATACATAGTATGTTTTCTTATTTTTTAAAACCAAAAATTCCTTTTTTGTACGCTTTTGAAACTTTAGCTAAAGAAGGTGAATTTTTTGTAACAGGATCTGTTCTATAGAAATCATCTACCCACGTACGAAGAGGTGTGTTGTGTACAAACGTCTTTCTATATTTAGGAAACCAAAAATGTTTTAGTTTCACGTTTAACTCGGCAGTAGGAAGGATCCCTAGAGGATATTTCTTTTCAAGGGCCGTACATCCGTTCAATTGCATAACAGAATTTACAATAGCCTTATCGTGGAAAACACGACGCTGATTTGTTACTGCCTTACGAGCATACTGTGCGCGGCCTTCTGTATTAACATAAGTACCTCCTGTTTCTGCAGGCAATGCACAAGGAACAACAAGAGTATTATCGGAAACAGTAGGTTCCACATGGGACGCGATATACATCGTAGGAACTTTAGAAGTAGCTTGTGATGTTTGTACCATTACTTTAAATTGTACGTTGTCAACAGGACCCATTTGAGATACACCTTGATCCATAATTCCATAACCATTCGCATAAGGTTGTAAATAGTTGTAACCATTCCACTCAGGAGTTACTAAATTTGGAACATTCGCAATCAATGTTTGGAACATAGAGAAAAATGCTTCACCATCACAACGAAGGAATACAGAAGGACCTACAAGTACAACTGGATGTTTTGCATTTCTAAAATCCTTACAATAAGGTGAGCGACCTTCTACAAAGTTCATAAAAGAATGAGCTGAAGTTCCTGCCGAAATAACAGGATATGTCGTAGAAATAGGAGCACCGAATGAAACCACTGTGCAAGGCCCTTTTTTCAATCGTTTACGGATTCTAGCATTCAACAATGCAGCTTCAAAACGAGGATTAACTCCAACAAAAAGAATAAAATCGATATCTTTTGATTCCCACTGTTCGATTGGAGTATTACATCGGAATGTACTCGAAAAATCGATAGGGAATAAAACATTTTTCCATTTTCTTTTCTCAGAATTTGGAGCTTCAAGACTTACATTTTCGAAAAAATCAGAGATAGGACCTGCAGTTTCTTGTGAAACAGTACCCGATACAATAGCGGCTTTACTTTCAAGGGAAAATGACTTATGCATTGTATGGATAAGGGATGCAGTTTCTTCGGGTGACATAAATGTACGTTTATTTGTAATCCCTTCATAACAGAAGCGAGCTTTGTCTGAAATCCATTCTTCGTTGATCTCTTCGTTTAGTCTAGGAGTAATACGCATAGGAACTCCGAAGCGGGAATCCATCTTTACATTAGAACCAAGACCATCTGTCAAATCAATGGATTCGGTTGTTTCTAATTCCCAAGGACGTGCCATAAAAGCATAAGGCTTAGAAGTTAATGCACCTACAGGGCACAAATCAATGACATTACCTGAAAGTTCAGAAGCAAATAATTTTTCTCGAACGTAAAAACCAATTTCAAGATTCGTACCACGACCTGTAGTACCGAGTTCGCCAGTACCTGCGATCTCTGAACCAAAACGTACACAACGTGTACAATGAATACAACGTGTCATGATCATACTAATTAGTGGACCACTGTCTTTATCTTCTACAGCTCGTTTGTATTCTTTATAACGCCCACGATCCCCACCGTAAACCATGGCTTGATCTTGAAGATCACATTCTCCACCTTGATCACAAATAGGACAATCTAAAGGATGATGAATTAAAAGATGTTCTAAAACACCTTCACGACCTTTACGTACTGCAGGTGTTTCTGTCCAAATACGCATACCATCTGTTGCTGGATAAGCACATGAAGGTTGCAACTTTCGGTCTTTTTCAATCTCTACTAAACACATACGGCAATTCCCTGCAATCGACAAACGATCATGATAACAAAAACGAGGAACTAATACGCCGGCTAGTTCACACGCTTGTAATACAGTTAAACCTTTAGGAACAGTATGACTCTGTCCATTTACAAATACTTGCATTTCTTTTTTTATTTTTTTATTACGTTATCTGTAAATAGTTTTTTCTATAATGACAAAACTATATACAGACTATTATTGTTATTATGTTGTATTATAAAAAAAACAACATAATAACAATGATTTGTTTAGTTACCACCCCACCAATAAATGGAAACAAATAAAAATAACCAAACAACATCTACAAAGTGCCAATACCAGGCTGCTGCTTCGAAACCGAAATGATGACTTGTAGAGAAATGGTTTTTTAGTTGTCGGAATAAACATACAAGTAAAAAAGTTGTTCCAATTAATACATGGAATCCATGGAATCCTGTAGCTAAGAAGAATGTTGAACCGTAGACACCGTCAGCGATAGTAAATGACGCATCCATATATTCCATACCTTGTAAGGCAGTGAAAAATACACCTAAAGCTACAGTGAGTAACAATCCATTTACGGAACCGTTCTTATCACCAGCAACAATGGAATGATGTGCCCAAGTACATGTAGCTCCTGACGTTAGTAACACAACTGTGTTAACTAATGGAACATCAAACGCGTTTAATACGTCAATTCCAGCTGGCGGCCATACACCTCCGATTTCAATGGATGGTAATACGCTAGAATGAAAAAACGCCCAGAAGAATGCTAAAAAGAACATAACCTCTGACACAATAAATAATAACATACCATAACGTAATCCTGTTTGTACTGCGTTTGTATGTAATCCTTGATACGTACCTTCGCGTACTACATCAGACCACCAGCGATAAGCTACAGCGACTAGTAAAAGTCCTGATAATGTTAATAAAACACCACCATTTGCATAATCATGCATGTAACACACTCCCCCAAAAGTTGCACCAAAAGCACAGATGGAAGCGTAAAATGGCCATGGGCTTGCATCTACTAAATGATAAGGGTGTCGTGCAATGTATTTTCCTGACATTTTATTTCTCTTTTTCTTCTTTTTTCTTAGATACTTCTAAATAGGCCGACTTTAGGTCTTGAATAATATCAGGTAACTTACCAAATAATAACAAGACCACTACGCCAATTACAATGATCTGTAACCAACCAATTTGCATATGTTTACGCTAATTTCTCAGCTACCCAAGCTAAGTATTTATCTAGGGAAACTGCTTCTACTACAATAGGCATAAATCCATGATTTACTCCACATAGTTCGCTACATTGTCCATAAAATGTACCTTCTCGGTTAATAAATAAAGATACTTGGTTTAATTTCCCAGGTACACAATCAATTTTCATAGCTAAAGAAGGGATGGCCCAGTTATGAATTACATCAGCCCCTGTTACGAGAACACGAATATGAGTATTCGCGGGTAATACTACATGATTGTCTGTTTCTAAAAGACGTAGTTGTCCGGGTTCTAATTCATCTTGAGGTACCATGTAGCTATCGAATGTAATAGGTTCTCCAGCTGCATTTTCGTAGTCAGTATACTCATACGTCCAGTACCATTGACGTCCGATAGCTTTCAATGTAATTGCTGGATCTGCTGTTTCTTCTAAAGAATATAAGAGTGTAAAAGAAGGTAATGCAATAACCACAAGTACTAAAGAAGGTAAAATTGTCCATACAATTTCTAAAGTGGATGCATGTACAACTTTAGAAGGAACAGGATTTTTCGTGTGATCAAAAGCATATAATGTTTTGAATAACATCCAAAATACTAATCCTGACAAGATGAAAAGAATAAACATAATATCGTGATGAAGGTTAATTAGACCTTCCATGTAAGGCGTTGCCGGGTCTTGGAAAGTGGCTTGCCATGGTGTTGGATAGTCGCAATAGATTTTCATATTGTGTTCTTTTTATTTCTCCCCAAGTTGGATTTGAACCAACGACCTATTGATTAACAGTCAACCGCTCTACCCCTGAGCTATTAAGGATTATAATTCGCGTGCGCGAATCATAACGGAACGAGAAACTTGAGTATAAATGTCTTGACGTTTACTGTACTCTTGACGGTGAAGCGTGAGTACGATAGCACCAATCATGGATACAAATAAAATAAATCCTGAAAGGATAAAGTAAGGAAACCCATGCGTAAATAAGAAGTCACCAAACATTTCCATATTTGTAACAGGTTGTGTAACTACAGACCAGTCAATATATTCAGGAAGTTCGAGTGAATGAGGGATAGGATTCATATTTGGTACTAAGAAGATAAATTCACATGCTAAAATAATACCAATGACAAAGAACATCCCAAAATATTCACTGCGGGCTTCCTCTGTTGCAATGTTCAGCATCATAACGACGAATAAGAACAACACTGCGATTGCTCCAACATAAACGACAAGGAACATAAAAGCCAAGAATTCTGCACCTACCATGAGGAGCATACCGGAAGCATTTACAAAGCAGAGTACAAGAAAGAATACAGCGTGGATTGGGTTTTTTTCAACAACAACAAAAAAACCAGTTGTTAATGCAAAAACACCAAAAGTGTAAAATAGAATTTCATGCAACATTGTTTTTCACCTTATTTTAATTATCGATAAAGAGATTCTGTATGAATGTTTAACGCAATCTCAGTTTCCCAGCGATCACCATTTTGTAACAACTTCTCTTTATTGTAAAGTAACTCTTCATGCGTTTCTGTTGCATATTCAAAATTAGGGCCTTCTACGATAGCATCAACAGGACAAGCTTCTTGACAGAAACCGCAAAAAATACATTTTGTCATATCAATGTCGTATCGAGTTGTACGACGACTTCCGTCTTCTCGTGGCTCCGCTTCGATTGTGATGGCTTGTGCAGGGCAAATAGCTTCACATAACTTACAAGCAATACAACGTTCTTCACCAGTAGGATAACGACGTAGAGCATGCTCTCCGCGGAAACGAGGACTTAAAGGTCCCTTTTCAAAGGGATAGTTTAACGTAATTTTTGGTCGGAAAAAGTATTGTAACGCAACAAACATTCCGCGAAACATTTCCATTAAGAAGAAGGTTTCTGTATTTTTGTTTAAAATCATTTTATGTTTCTTTACTTAAGGGCGGTTGGCGGGATTTGAACCCACGACTTTCAGAATCACAATCTGACACTCTAACCGACTGAGTTACAATCGCCTACACGTATGTTTATTTGTTTTAAAAAACAAATAAACATAACCACAATTATTCAAGGAAATCGTTTTCACGATATAATTCAACTACAGAATTTGGGTCTGCAAATACATCTGCTGATAAAGAAGAGGCATCACCTAATAATTCATATTCAATATCTTCGGAAGCATCATATTCTGCATTCCAAACAGCATCTGGACCTTCGTAACCACCTGGATTCTCTACAACTTCATAATCTGTCATTTCTGAAGGTGAATCTAAGATCATTTCTAATTGATCTAAATCTGATTCTTCTGAATCTTCTTCTTCAGCAATGTAGTGTAATGTCTCTGTCATACCATCAACAAGTAGTTCTTGAAAGATCGATAAAGATCGTTTTTCAACTTCGTGTAAACGAGATAACTTTAATTCGATAGCATCATGTAACATTTGAGTATAAGCAGCTTCACGAGTTGCTAACAATTCGTTAAATGAAGCATCAAAGCTAGAAGCAAAAGCTGACATTTCTGATGCAATGTGAGATTGAGTTTCATGAAAAGAAATTAGTTTTTGTACGTACTCTTTCTCTAACGTTTTAGAGCGATCGTACTCTTCTTGTAATGTATTACCTTTCTCGTCAAGACCAGCAGCAAACTCATTGCTGTATTTTGACATTACGAAATACATAAAAGTTACGAAAGAAAAAGCAACGAGTGTTTTTTCATTAATAACGATTACTTCTTTTGAAAAAAGGAATACGCTCAATAGTAAACCGAGACCTAGTCCAAATGATACCATGTTAATTTTAATAATAATTCGTATATAAGGTTTTCTTTCGCCGCAAGAAAAAATCATTATCGATCGACTTCACCAAAAACAATATCAAGTGTACCGATAATTGTAACAACATCTGCAAGTAAATGGCCTTTGGCAATAAAGTCCAATCCTTGTAAGTGATAGTACCCAGGAGCTCGTAATTTCACACGATATGGACGATTTGAACCATCGGATGAAATAAATACACCAAACTCACCTTTAGGAGCTTCTACAGCAGCGTAAACTTCACCTACAGGGACATGATATCCTTCAGTATAAAGTTTAAAGTGATGGATAAGAGCTTCCATAGAATCCTTCATTTGCATGCGTGAAGGAGGAGTAATCTTATGATCGTCGACACGAACAGGACCAGAAGGCATTTTATTTAAACATTGTTGAATGATGCGTAGACTTTGACGCATTTCCTCAACGCGACAATTATAACGATCATAACAATCACCCTTAGTACCTACTGGTACATCAAATTGTAGTTCATCATAGATTTCATAGGGTTGTGATTTACGGAGATCCCAATCTACACCAGAACCACGCAACATTACACCACTAAATCCCCAAGCTTTTGCTTGCTCTGCAGTAACAATACCAACATCAACAAGACGTTGTTTCCAAATACGATTATTTGTTAATAATTCTTCAATTTCGTCGATACGAGAAGAATATTGATCACAAAATTCGTGAATATCATCACATAATCCGATAGGTAGATCTAAAGCGACACCACCAGGTCGAATATAAGCAGCGTGCATACGTGAGCCTGAAACACGTTCATAAAATTCAATTAATTTTTCTCGTTCTTCAAAACCCCATAACATAGGAGTTAAAGCACCTACGTCACCAGCATGACAAGTCAAGGCTAAAAGGTGATTCATGATACGAGTAATTTCACTATACATAACGCGAATAAATTGAGCGCGTCGAGGTACTTGAATACCCAAAAGCTTTTCAACAGCTAAAGAATAGGCATGTTCATTGTTCATCATAGAACAATAATCTAAACGATCCATATAAGGAAGACCTTGAGTATAAGTTTTATATTCGAGTAGTTTTTCGGTACCACGATGTAATAAACCAATATGTGGATCTGCTCGTTGAACAACCTCACCATCCATTTCTAAAACAAGGCGTAGAACACCGTGTGCAGCAGGATGTTGAGGACCAAAGTTCATGGTCAAATTTTTGACCTCATGTACATTTTGTAATTCTGTCATTTTCGATTCTTATTCTACGGAAAGAATGGGATTCGAACCCACGGTTTCTACAGAAACACTGATTTAGCAGACCAGCACCTTAGACCACTCAGTCATCTCTCCAAAAATTGTTTGTCCATAAATTATAAATACTGGAGATAATCGGGATCGAACCGATAACCTTGTGTATGCAAAACACATGCTCTAGCCAATTGAGCCATATCCCCACGCGCCTATGTCAAAACTAGTGACATCCCCTGGTTATTGGAGATGGCAGGCGCTGCCCCTGCGTCCATAGGCGTTATATAGGAGTTTATTTAGAGGAAATATGTTTTTCCGCTTGATGACATTTAATTTGAATTAAGTTTTCAATGGAATTACGTACTTGCCGTCTACGATGAATTTCAAAAACAGCGTGTTTTTCAATTGCTTGAATCAGATTTTGCCATTCGTCTTTAGGTAGATGAGCGACTGTAATGTCACGACCAATACCTAATTCGTTGCAAAAGTGAAAAGCTTCTGAAGGGCCAATACCATATAGTTTTTGGATGGCATAAACAACGGGTTTGTCCTGAGGAATATCCACCTCATAAAATAATGCCATATATTATTTTTTCTTTCCTTTTTTACGTCGTAAAACTTCACCAACATATAAAATGCCCTTACCTTTGTAAGGTTCAGGCTTTTTTAAATCACGGATCTGAGCTGAAACCAAATGAACACGTTGTTTATCAGAACCAGAGACCGTTAACTTCGTTTTATCAACGGATAAAATGACATCGGAAGGAACAGGAAAATAATCGGGATGACTTCGACCCAGTTGAAACGTCAAAAGATTGTTTGCGAAAGTTACACTGTAACCTACACCAACAAGTTCTAATTCCTTCTTAAACATGATTCGTCTAGATTTTTTTTGTTGTACGTTCAATAGGTAATTCCCATGGACTTGAAAAATCAAAGGCACGGAATTCTTGAGATAATTCTAAAGGTTCTTGAATTACACGTTTTAATTGTTCATCATAACGAACTTCAGAATAACCACTTAAAGGAAAGTCCTTACGAAGAGGATGGCCTTGAAAACCATAATCTGTGAGAATACGACGTAAGTCAGGATGATTATAAAAAAATACACCATTCATATCCCAAACCTCACGCTCAGCCCAATTCGCATTAGGAAAAACAGAAGTAACAGAAGAAACACCTTGAGTTTCAGAAACAAAAGTTTTTACAGAAAGGCGTGAGTTCCAACGATAGCTAAGCAATTCATAAACGACTTCAAAACGAGAAGGACGATCTGGATAATCGATAGCGTAAATATCGACTAAAGTAGCAAACTGAGCAGCATGATAATCACGAAGAAAAAAGAGAGTTTTTTCTACATCATGAGGAGCAACAGTGATCCAAGAACGAGTATCACCTTCACGAGAACCAACATCTTGAACGGATACAGATTGGATGACAGAAGGTAACATGGCTTTTAGGCTATTTAAAAAAGGAAGAGGGCTTACGTACTTTTTCATAGATAATTTTCTTTTACTTACGATACCAAGACAATAAGGTACGAGAACGGTTAATTTTCTTTTGTAGTTGAAAAATACCGTAGAGAAGGGCCTCAGCAGTAGGGGGGCAACCAGGAACATAAATATCGACAGGAACGATACGGTCACAACCACGAACGACACTATAAGAATAATGATAATAACCACCACCATTAGCACAGCTACCCATAGAAAGAACCCAACGAGGTTCAGGCATTTGATCATAAACTTTACGAAGAGCAGGAGCCATCTTATTTGTAAGAGTACCAGCAACGATCATTAAGTCAGATTGACGAGGACTAGCACGAAAGATGATACCAAAACGATCTAAGTCATATCGACTAACAGCAACATGCATCATTTCAACAGCACAACAAGCAAGACCGAAAGTCATAGGCCACATAGAGCTATTACGACCCCAATTAACAAGCTTATCCACTTGAGTAATTACGTATTCCATAATAAAAATATACTTTCTTTTTATTGCCAGAGTCGAAGGGATTCGAACCCTTAGCCGACGGTTTTGGAAACCGCTATTCCACCATTTGAACTACGACTCTCTATCTCCTAAAAAAAGAGAATAAAAAAAGAAACAAAAGTTCTTCTATAAGCATGTGAAATTGTGAAACAAGAAAGGAAATAGCATACTAAAGCTGCAATAAAATTATTTATTTCCTAAAATAGTTAAATTATTAAGATGAAATAATTTTTTAAATAAGGGGGTTGTATCACGAGTTGACAACGGAAGGGGCAATAACAATCCTTTTATACTACACTCTACATCTACTATCCACTTCATCAGCAGAACATTATATAACTATACAAAAGAATAAGGATAGGCTAATTTAAGGGAATTTAAGGGAATTTAAGGGAATTTCGAAAAACCTTGAGGTTTTAATTTCTGTCTTTTTTAGCGTTTTAAACGTATAATCTATTTACAAAGATATATATAAGCCGACAATCAGACTTGAACTGATAACCTGATGATTACAAATCAACTGCACCACCTTTGTGCTATGTCGGCGA
>Ga0255303_1000019_pt1 | contig 17239 bp, 17 predicted proteins | sample MistaT_19_FD_183679 | JGI IMG/M metagenome (GOLD analysis project Ga0255303, IMG submission 183679) | Metatranscriptome of freshwater microbial communities from Mississippi River, Louisiana, United States - Miss_Miss_RepC_8d (Metagenome... | ecosystem: Environmental > Aquatic > Freshwater >...
ATCACCGGGACCAGGCGCTGCGCATCCTGCGGAAAGGCCCAGCCATGATCGCTGGTGAACTGTCCTTCGCTGTCCGGGACGAAGGTCAGCTGGTGCAACGGAAGACCCCGCGCCCGGACATCCCGGGCGATGTCCATGAGGTTGTGGAACGGGTTGCCCTCGATGTTGAATTCGCGATCGGGCCAGTCCCGCATCAGCTCGGCCAGTTCAAAGACGTCATGTCGCCGGATGTGTCGCTCGTCCGGGCGCGGGTGAATGGTGATGCCGCGCGCTCCCGCCTGCAGGCACAGCGTGGCCGCCTTGGTGACCGAGGGAATGCCCAGATGGCGGGTATTGCGCACCAGCGCGACCTTGTTGAGGTTGACCGACAAGGCGGTCTTGGAGCCTTGTGGTACCGGATCGGATGCCATGTGTGTCCTGAAAAAGTGAAATCACGCGGGGGCCTCGGACCGGGATCCGGTGGCCTTCCCTCGCGAGAGCGCATGAACGTCCAGCATCAGCTGGCGCGTGCGGAATGTGCGAACGCCACTATGGTAGTGCAGCAAGGTACGCAATTGGGCTCGCAATGCCGGCATCACCCCCATGCTGATCCTCATGGCGTTCAGCAAGGCATCGGGTGTGGCCAGGGCCTGCTGCAGCGCCAGCCAGCACTCGCCTGACACCGGGTGGGCATCATCTTCGTGGGCAGGCCGCAAGCCCGCCTCCGGTGAAAGCACATAGGCGCCCTCAGGATCCAGGTGAGCCAGCGAACTGCCCTCGCGGGCCAGATCCGGCAGCAACCCGGTCTCTCGCAGCAGCACGAGCTCGAAGGCACGGAGCACGAGGGATTGCGTTTCGCTGCGCTCGGCGAGCAGCTGAACCGCCAGCGCATAGTCATCGAAAAGACGCGGGTGGGGATCGTCGCGCGCCAGCAGGCGCATCAGCAGTTCATTGAGGTAGCTGCCTGCCAGCAAGGCATCGCCGGTCGGCATGACATGACCACCCTGCCACTGGGCCGACTTGAGTGTGCGGACCTCGGCCTCTCCCCCCCAAGCGAGGAGGATCGGTTGCAGCGGCAACAGCACGGCTCGAAACTGGGAAGTGGGACGCTTGACGCCCTTGGCCACCAGCGCCAGGCGACCATGGTGTCGCGAGAACACCTCCAGGATCAGGCTGGACTCGCTCCAGTCGTAGCGGTGCAGGACAAAGCCAGGCTCATCGGAAGTCCGGCGCGTGGCCATGACGTATCACTCGTAGCCAAAGGACCTGACCCGGGCGTCATCATCGGCCCAGCCTGACCGGACCTTGACCCACAGCTCGAGAAACACCTTACAGTCCCAGAGTTTCTCCAACTCCTGACGGGCTTCGGTTCCGATCCGCTTGAGCTTCTCGCCCTTCTCGCCGATGACCATGCCCTTGTGTCCCTCGCGCTCGACGACGATGGTGGCGGCCACGCGGCGCAGCGCGCCTTCCTGCTCGAATTTGTCGATGATGACCGTCGAGGTGTAGGGCAACTCATCGCCGGTGAGACGGAACAGCTTCTCGCGCACCATCTCGGCCGCCATGAAACGCTCGCTGCGATCGGTCAGTTCCTCGGGGTCGTGCATCCAGGGCTGCTGCGGCAGGTACTTCTCGCAGATGGCAAACAGCCGCTGGATATCCCGCGGGTTCTTGGCCGACATGGGCACATACTCGGCAAAGGCATGCCGCTCCTGCATGCTGCGCAGCCAGGGAGCCAGCTCACCACGCCGGTGAATGAGGTCAAACTTGTTGGCCAGCAACACCACGGGAATGCCCTTGGGCAGCAGGTCCAGCACCTTGGCGTCGGCCAGATTGAAACGCCCGGCCTCCACCACAAAGAGGATCAGGTCCACATCGGCCACCGCCCCCAGCACCGTCTTGTTCAACGATCGGTTGAGTGCGTTGCCGTGCCGTGTCTGGAACCCCGGCGTGTCCACGAAGACAAACTGGTTGGCGCCGACCGTCCGGTAACCGGTGATGCGATGCCGTGTGGTCTGCGCCTTGCGGGAGGTGATGCTGATCTTCTGACCCACCAGGGCATTGAGCAACGTGGATTTGCCCACATTGGGCTTGCCCACGATGGCAACAAACCCGCAGCGCTGATCAGCGGGGTCCACCTCGACCGGCTCTTCGGCCGGAGGTGGCGCAGAGGCCTCGGTAGCGTCGTCCTTGCCCAAGGCGCGCGCCAGCATGGCTTCCAGGTCCTGATCGGCCGGGCCGGGCGAAGGGGGACGTGAGGGGGTAGACATTCGTTCAGGCTTTCTTGGCGGCGGCACGTGACTGACGTGTCAACAGGGTCTGGAGCATGGCGGCTGCGGCCGCCTGCTCACCGGCACGGCGGGAACTCCCAATGCCGCGCTCCACCAGCCCCGCTTCCGGCACCGCACACTCGATGTCGAAGGTCTGACGGTGCGCCTCGCCGGTCGTGGCCACCACCCGGTAGGCGGGCAGCTTCATCTTCCGTGCCTGCAACCATTCCTGCAACTCGGTCTTGGGATCTTTGGCCATGGCCTGCATGCTGGCGTGCAATTCCAGACCAGCGTACAGCCGGCGCACCAGCGAGTTGGCAGCCTCGAATCCTGCATCCAGATACACGGCACCGATGAGCGCCTCCAGCGCATCCGCGAGGATGGAGGGACGCTTCTGTCCCCCTGATCGCTTCTCGCCGTCCCCGAGACGAAGGCTGGACGAGACATCCAGCCGGGTGGCAATCTCAAACAGGGTTTCCTGTCTGACCAGATTGGCGCGCACCCGGGAAAGATCGCCCTCAGGCAGGTCACCCAGGCGCTCGAACAGCAGTCCGGAGATGGCCAGGTTGAGGACCGAGTCACCCAGAAACTCCAACCGTTCATTGTGGTCGGCCGAAAAGCTTCGGTGGGTCACGGCCCGTTCAAGCAGGCTTTGCTGCTGAAAGCGATGTCCGAGTCGCTGTTCCAGCCCTGTGAGGGCTATCGTCATGAGCGCCCCCTGAAAGCCGGCCGTTGCCGGCCCTGTCTTGTCATCGGCTGGAATCCCCCTGGTACTTCATGACGATGTAAGCGGGGCCACCGATATGAATTTCACGCGTGTATGAGTAGCGAACCACCACCTTGTCGCCTTGCTTGCCAATATCCAGATCCTTGCCCGATACCGAGCGAATATCGTCGATCTGGGCCGCTTTGTCGAAAGTCGCACGCACTTCAGTGACTGTGGTGCCGGTGGCGGCCTTCTTCACTGCCTTGTCGACGGAGATGTACTCCAGGTAGGTGGGAATGATCTGGGCGACGATGACGCCCGAAAACGCGACGATCGCTCCCACAAACAAAAGCCCGATGAAAGTCAGCCCACGTTGTCGCCGTTGAAGTTGCATGCTCGTTCCTCCGGTTGATGTGATTCGCCTCACTCGAAACTGCCGATCCTGCCCAGGTCCCCGAAATTCATCCAGACAAAAAAGGCCTTGCCCACGATGTTGGCCTCGGGCACAAAGCCCCAGTATCGGGAGTCGAGCGAGTTGTCCCTATTGTCACCCATCATGAAATAGTGTCCGGGAGGTACCTTGCACACCACGCCTTCGACGCTGTAGCGGCAGTTGTCCCTGTAGGGGAACTCGGCAGCACCCGCGACAAACGCGGGCCTGTCATCGTCGTTGAGGGTGTTGTAGACCCTGCTGTCCAGCTTCTCACCGAATTGCTTGGAGTAGCGCATCGAGTCGCCATCAAAGAAGTCGCTCTTGGGTTCCTTGGGCACAGGCTGACCGTTGACCGTCAGCTGCTTGTTCAGGTAAGCGACCTCGTCGCCAGGCACCCCGATGACGCGTTTGATGTAGTCCAGACTGGGCTGCGGCGGGTACCGGAACACCATCACATCCCCCCGCTCGGGGGTATGGTTGGCCACCAGCAGGTTGTTGAACACTGGCATGCGGATGCCGTAGTGAAACTTGTTGACCAGAATCAGGTCGCCCACCCGCAAGGTGGGCACCATGGAGCCCGAAGGAATCTTGAAGGGCTCGAACAGGAAGGATCGCAGGACAAAGACGGCCAGAATGACCGGAAACAGACCGGCAGTCCAATCGAGCCACCAGGGCTGCATCAGGAGTTTCTGCCGGGTCTGCTGGGCCGCGGCCTGATCAGAGGCCTCGGGCTGGAAGCCCTGCGATTTCAAGGCGCTCAGACGTTCATTCCGCTCCGCGTCGAATCTCTCTGCCGCCCGCTTTCGCTGCGGCAGGAAGTAGAGCCGCTCGGCGATCCAGTAGCCCCCCGTGACCACGGTGGCCAGCATGAGCAAGAGGGCAAAGTTTCCCTCGACCGAACCGAAGTACCACGCCCCTGCGTAAGCCGCGAAAGCGGCCAGCACCATCCCGGTGATGCCTCCCATGACCGCCTGCATCATTCCTCCACCTGCAGGATGGCCAGGAAGGCTTCTTGCGGCACTTCAACTGAACCGATCTGTTTCATGCGTTTCTTGCCTGCCTTCTGCTTCTCAAGAAGCTTGCGCTTGCGGGTGATGTCACCCCCATAACATTTTGCCAGCACGTTCTTGCGCAGCGCCTTGATGGTTTCACGCGCAATGATGTTGCCGCCGATGGCCGCCTGAATGGCCACGTCGAACTGCTGGCGACTGATGATCTCGCGCATCTTGGCCGCCACGGCGCGGCCACGGTACTGCGCCTGCGTGCGGTGCACGATGATCGACAGGGCATCGACCTTCTCGCCGTTGAGCAGCATGTCCACCTTCACCACGTCGGACGCCCGGTACTCCTTGAATTCGTAGTCCATCGACGCGTACCCGCGGCTGACCGACTTGAGCTTGTCGAAGAAGTCCAGCACGATCTCGCCCAGCGGCAGTTCGTAGGTCAGCATGACCTGCTTGCCGTGGTAGGCCATGTTCAGCTGGACCCCGCGCTTCTGGTTGGCCAGGGTCATGACCGCTCCCACATACTCCTGCGGCATGTAGAGGTGCACGGTCACGATGGGTTCCCGGATTTCCTCGATACGGCCGGCATCGGGCATCTTGGACGGGTTCTCCACCATGATGACCTCGCCATCGCCCTTGACCACTTCATACACCACGCTGGGTGCGGTGGTGATCAGGTCCTGATCGAACTCCCGCTCCAGGCGTTCCTGCACGATCTCCATGTGCAGCAGCCCCAGAAAACCACAGCGGAAACCGAACCCCAGCGCCTGCGACACTTCGGGCTCGTAGCGCAGCGCAGCGTCATTGAGCTGCAGCTTCTCCAGCGCATCCCGCAACTGGTCGTATTCGCTGGCTTCGGACGGGTACAGGCCAGCAAACACCTGCGGCTGGACCTCCTTGAAACCGGGCAGGGCCTCGGTGGCAAACGGAAGGTTGGCGCCACTGCTGGTCTTGATGGCGGTGACCGTGTCGCCCACCTTTGCGGCCTTGAGTTCCTTGATGCCGGCGATGATGTAGCCCACCTCGCCCGCGTTGAGCGACTCGCGCGGCTCGTTGTGCGGCGTGAACACCCCGAGCTTCTCGGCGTTGTACAGCGACTCGGTGGCCATCAGCTTGATCTTGTCACCACGGTTCAGGCGGCCGTCCACCACCCGCACCAGCATCACCACGCCCACGTAGTTGTCGAACCAGCTGTCGATGATCATGGCGCGCAGCGGTGCGTCGGGATTGCCCCGGGGCGGCGGCACCTTGGCGACCACCATCTCCAGGATGTCTTCCACCCCCATGCCGGTCTTGGCCGAACAAGGCACGGCCTCGGTCGCATCAATGCCAATCACGTCCTCGATTTCCTGCTTCGCGTTGTCCGGGTCGGCCTGCGGCAGGTCCATCTTGTTGAGAACCGGCAGCACCTCCACACCCAGGTCCAGCGCGGTGTAGCAGTTCGCCACGGTCTGCGCTTCGACACCCTGGCTGGCATCGACCACCAGCAGTGCGCCTTCGCAAGCCGACAGCGAGCGCGAGACCTCATACGAGAAGTCCACGTGGCCAGGGGTATCGATCAGGTTGAGGTTGTAGACCTTTCCGTCCCGCGCCTTGTATTGCAGCGCAGCGGTCTGGGCCTTGATCGTGATGCCTCGCTCCTTTTCAAGGTCCATGGAGTCGAGCACCTGCTCACTCATCTCCCGATCCGACAGGCCACCGCAACGGGAGATGATGCGATCAGCCAGCGTGGACTTGCCGTGATCGATGTGCGCGATGATGGAGAAATTGCGGATGTGGTTCATCGAAAGTGGGACGCGAGCACAGGAAGACACTGCATCTCTGCGCTACCGCGCGAGTGCATAAAAAAGGGCGCGTCTGGTGTCGACGCGCCCGTAACCAACAATCTATGGCAACTGCGATAGTTGGGGTTTCATTTTAGGCAAAAAGCCCGTTCTGCACACCCTGCCAAGCCGCATACTGCCTCGTTGCAGCGCAACAACAAGGGATTTTATCCACATTTTATGCACAAGCTTCAAAGCGATTCCTGTGCACCCCTTGTGGAAGGGGTTGGGACAAACTGTGAACATCCCGCATGGTGGACTCTAGCGCCCCTTGACCGAAAACAACGTCCCGGTTTGCGTTCGATTCTATCGAATCCCGACGCGTTCAAGAAAATGGTGCAAGTGTTCACTAACAATCTCAAGCTATGGGCACATTTGAGGCGATAGAAATCTTGACCGTCGCGAATCCGCATCTGTCCGCCAATAACCCCCAGCGCGTGGGTGGTATTGGCGGTTTGTCTTGATCACGTCGTCCCGCCGTGTCAGCGCGCAGGCCTGACAACCACGTACTGCACCCACTCACCGCGCCGGAACAGGATATTGACCGGGCGAGACTTGTCCAAGCGGGAGAGCACCGCATCGAACTCCTTGAGACCGGGGGTTTCGGTGTTCGCAATCGCGAGGATCACGTCTCCCTCGCGCAGACCCGCGCGTGCGGCGGGCCCGTCGGCGGCCTGAACCCTGACCCCACCCTGAAGGCTCAGTTCCTTTTTCTGAGCAGCGGTCAATTCGGCCAGTGTGAGGCCCAGCGACTGGGCATTGAGGGTGGCCGAAGACTTGGGCGACTCGGGAGTCGCCGCCTTGCGCTCAGGCCGGTCAGGTTCGACTTCCGCCACCGTGACCGACAGTTCTTTTTGCGCACCCCGGCGGAAGACCGTGAGGCTGCTGCGCGAACCCGGACGGGTGTTGCCGACCATCCGTGGCAGATCGACAGACTTCTCGACCTCTTTGCCATCGAACCGGATGACGATGTCGCCAGGTTCAACGCCCGCCTTGGCCGCGGGCGAGTTGGGCTCCACGGCACGCACCAGCGCACCGCGCGGCTGCCCGAGTCCGATGGACTCGGCCACTTCCTTGCTGACCTGGTCGATCTGCACGCCAATGCGGCCTCGGGTCACGCGTCCATTGCTGCGCAGCTGGTCGGCCACGCGCATGGCTTCATCAATGGGAATGGCAAACGAGATGCCCTGGAAGCCACCGGAGCGCGAGTAGATCTGGCTGTTGATGCCCACGACCTCGCCCCGCATGTTAATCAGCGGGCCGCCGGAGTTGCCCGGATTGATGGCCACGTCTGTCTGGATGAAGGGGAGAAAATCGCCCGTGTCACGCTTCTTGGCACTGACGATGCCGGCGGTCACCGTGTTCTCGAGACCGAAGGGAGAGCCGATGGCCATCACCCACTCCCCCACCCGCAGGCGATTGACGTCACCCACCCGCACGGCGTTGAGTCCGTTGGCATCGATCTTGACCACCGCGACGTCCGTGCGGCGATCGGTGCCGACGATGCGGGCCTTGAACTCACGTTTGTCGGGCAGCGTCACCACCAGTTCATCCGCACCATCGACCACGTGGGCATTGGTCATGATCAGCCCGTCGCTGCTGAGAATGAATCCGGAACCCACCCCACGGGGCACCGCCTCTTCCGCACCACCCCTGTCCTGGCGTGGGCCTCTGGGCGTAGCGCCCCCCGGCGGTACCGGAATGCCAAAGCGCCTGAAGAACTCCAGCATCTGTTCGTCCGGCCCTCCGCTGCCAGGGTCTGCTGTGGCGCGCTCAAGGGTGCGGATGTTGACCACCGATGGTCCGACCTGCTCCACCAGGTCGGTGAAGTCGGGCAAGCCGCGGACGAGCGGATTGGGCACAGACTGGGCATGGACCGCCACAGGCAGTGACAGTGCCCCCCCCAGGACCAAAGCGCCCGCGACAGAAAGCAATGCGCGATGCATGGCGAAAGTCGTCTTCATGGTACTCCCGAAAAAAGCAGGGTCATCTGACCCGGGTGACTCGTGCCTGAGCAGTGTCAGCGCGCGCGTTCCAGGTTCTGGGCAAATCGCTTGAGCGTGGACATGGGCACCTCACCCATCGCCGTCAGCCAATGCTCACCCATTCGCCGTGTGAGCGAGTGGGTGGCGCCGGTGGCGGCTTGACCTTCTTCCGCGTGTCGTTTGGGGTCATAAGGCTCCAGGAAGAGCGAGACCGAAGCCAGACCGTCGGAGAAGACCCATTGCATGGGCGCAGCTCCTGCCGCCGAGCCTTCACTCTCGCGCACGTGGCAACTCATGGACTGGAACCCTGGCACGGGCTCGCGCAGACGCCAGCCCTCTGCCTCAGGGGTGGTCTTGCGCAAGGAGGGCTTGAGGACTTCATAGCCCCTGGTGTCGGCCATCTGCTTCTTGAGCTTGTCCATCCGCACCGGGGCATCCAGCTGGAGCTCGGTGAAAGCCACCTGCTCAAGCACCTGTTGGCGCTCATCCAGTGTCTGGAGTTTCATCACCAGACCCGTTTTCTTCTCGGCCCAGATGCGGTAGGCAAACCGCAACTTGTCCTTGGGCTGCAGTTCAATCACATCGGACACGTGGCCGGCCACGCGTTCAGGCGCCTGCTCTCGGACGGCATAGAAGTCGGGAATGAGGTTGCTGGGAGTACGCAGCAACTCGGGGAACAGCCCCAGCGACTCCCGTTTCTCGGTCCATGCCACCTTTGCGTCGGTGTCGAAAGTGATCACCTCGCTGTTGCGGCGGATCGTGGTCCGTGGCGCGCCGGTCAAGGTCTCCACACGCTCCATCTGCTGGGTACCGTCACAGACATGCCAGATCCGGGAGGCCGACATGGCCGGACCGGCAGACACCACGAGAGTCCCTACATAAGCCCTTTGTCTGGAGGCTTCGTGCATCCGGCTCAGCCATTCGTTGATGCTGCGGGAAGACTCGGCCGCGGCCACACCGCACCAGCCCATCGACAAGGCCACCATGGAAGCGGCACCCCATCGTCGCAGGGTACCCGTCAGCCGAGCGCGCGTGAACAGCAATGGATGAAGAAAGATCGCCTGCATCAGCCTGTACTCTCAACGGCCGCGAGCATTGTCGTGCGTGGCGTTTCGCAGGAAACCCGCCGGCATCTGAAGGGCAGACATCCCGTTCTGACGGTGATCGGCCAGCAATTGCTGCAAACGGGCATCCCGGATGATCGTACCCTGGGGAGTTTCGACCGCGACAGTCGTTGTACTTTCCTGGGCGGGCGTCGCGCTGACGGCCACCACCGGTAAGACCTCGCCACCCCGCTGCGCCATCACCGGACCACTGACCCCTGAGGGACCTGTGCCCAGGACCCCCCAGGTGACGGCCATCACGGCGGCCACCGACGCCAGACCCGCCACCATCTTCCAGCGGAAAACCGCGTCATTGGCGGCCTTGCCCCTCACGAGGGGCTGACTGACGTCCGGCAAAGGCAACGATGGGGGCACCACCTCCACCTGTGCATCTTCAGCCAGCCGGCCACGGACGCCCGCCAGGAAATCGGCGGGTGCAAGACCGCGATGGCCCGCCATCTCACCGCGGAGGCTTTCGCCGATCAGGTGGTAGGCCGTCCAAGACTGGCGCATCGATCCGCCTGGCTGGCGATCCAGGCACTGAAGCACGTCGGAAAATTCCGCGTCGGACAGCTCACCATCCAGGCAAGCCGACATCTGCTGCAATTGCACACCGACCGCGGCATCCTGCCCTGACGGGTGGCGCTGACTATCCGAGCTGGCATCCATGACTGACATCCTGAAAAACTGAACTTTCCCAACGAACTACCACCGCTTGCCCCCCTGGCGATCCAGCATGGGCTTGATACGGGCCGATATCGCCTCCCGGGCTCGAAAGATCCGCGAACGGACCGTCCCGATCGGACAATCAAGCGCCTGGGCGATCTCTTCGTAGCTCATGCCTTCGATTTCACGCAGGGTGATGGCCATGCGCAGTTCCTCGGGCAGGGCTTCCATGGCCGCGTTGACCGCCTCAGCAATCTCCTTGCTGGCCAGAATCGCCTCAGGCGTCTCACCGTCGGTCGCTCCGTGGGTTAGTTCGCGTTCGGACGAGGAAGTTTCATCTTCTTCGGCCGACTTGAGCGCAGACTGGAACACCAGCGGATCCCGCTTGAGCTCCATCAACTGTTTTTTGGCGGTGTTGACCGCGATGCGATACAGCCAGGTGTAGAACTGGGCATCCCCACGAAACTGACCGAGGGCCCGGTAGGCACGGATGAAGGTTTCCTGTGCGATGTCCTGGACCAGATCCACATCACGAACCATGCGCCCGATCAGGCGCTCGACCCGGCGCTGGTACTTGAGCACCAGGAGTTCGTAAGCCCGCATCTCACCCGCCAACGTGCGTTGCACCAGCAAGGCATCACTGTCGGAGGAAGGCGCAGCCGTGGTGTCGTTGGTTCTCATGCGGCATTCAGATTGGCCGGGAAATATACCCCATCGGTCTTCAGCCCCGAGGCACCGGGGCTATGAACGGCCCTGGCAAGCCTTCAAGGCCCGGCGAAAGGGCCACCAGGTCCGACGTCCCGAGGCTTCCTCCAGCCACAGCCAGAACCCGGGGAACCGCACCAGCACCACGCCATGCAGTTCCAGGGTCTGCACCGGCGCTCCATCCAGCGGAATGCCGGTGTCTCGCGCCATGGCATGCCAGTACCACCCCGCCAGCTCGGGTTCCCCAGCCCGCCACTCCAGACGTCCCACAGGACTGCGTCGCCACACGGAGAACGCCCAGACACACCAGGTTGCCCACGCCGGCAGAGAGATGCCGACCGCCAACCATCGCTGCCCGATATCCCCCGCCCAAGCCAGCCACGCCAGAATCATGAGCAGGCCAATGACAGCCAGAACGACGAGGAGCCGCGCCAGAAAAGACGAACGCCCCACCGGATGGATCACCGATGGGGCGTGACGCATGACAGTCCGGGCGGGAATCAGGCGCGCTTGAACACCAGCGTTCCGTTGGTGCCGCCGAAGCCGAAGTTGTTCTTCACGGCCACATCGATCTTCATGTCCCGCGCGGTGTTCGCACAGTAATCCAGGTCGCAGTCAGGATCCTGGTTGAAGATGTTGATGGTCGGCGGACTCTTCTGGTGGTGAAGCGCCAGCACCGTGAAGACACTCTCGATGCCGCCGGCACCTCCCAGCAGGTGACCGGTCATCGACTTGGTCGAGTTGACCACCAGCTTGCGGGCGTGATCCCCGAGGGCCGCCTTAATGGCATTGGTTTCGTTGACATCGCCCAGCGGGGTGGACGTGCCGTGAGCATTGATGTAGTCCACCTGGTCGGCGTTGAGTCCGGCGTTGCGCAAGGCATTGAGCATGGCGCGCCTGGGCCCGTCCATGTTCGGGGCGGTCATGTGACCAGCGTCCGCGCTCATGCCGTAGCCGGCCACCTCGGCGTAGATCTTCGCACCGCGTGCCTTGGCGTGCTCGTACTCTTCCAGCACCATCACACCCGCGCCCTCACCCAGGACAAAACCGTCACGGTCCTTGTCCCAGGGACGGGAAGCGGTCTTGGGGTCATCATTGCGGGTCGACAGCGCTCGCATGGCGGCAAAACCGCCGACGCCCAAGGGCGACACCGTGGCTTCGGACCCGCCGGCCACGATCACATCGGCATCGCCGTATTCGATCTTGCGGGCTGCTTCACCAATGCAATGCAGTCCGGTGGTGCAGGCGGTGACGACCGCCAGATTGGGGCCCTTGAAACCGAACCGCATCGACACATGACCCGAGATCATGTTGATGATCGATGCCGGGACAAAGAACGGCGAGATCCTGCGAGGACCACGGTTCGTGAGTTCGGTGTGTGTCTCTTCAATCAGCGGAAGACCGCCGATACCCGAGCCGATGATGCAGCCGATGCGCGTGGCCGTTTCCTCATCCAGCGAATCCCCGGTGGGAAGCCCGGCATCCATCACGGCTTGGTGGGCCGCAGCAATGCCGTAATGGATGAAGGTGTCCATCGTCCGTGCCTCTTTGGCACCGATGTAGGACTCGAGATCAAAACCCTTGACCTCCCCGGCAATCTTGCAGGCCATGGCCGAGGCATCGAACTTGGTGATCAGGTCGATACCGGACTGGCCGGCCAGGAGGTTGGCCCAGGCGTCAGACACCGTGTTGCCCACGGGGCTGATGCAACCCAGGCCGGTCACGACGACGCGACGGCGGCTCATGGGCAATCAGGCTTTCTGGTGGGCGACGGCGTAGTCGATGGCGTTCTGCACGGTCGTGATCTTCTCGGCGTCTTCGTCCGGAATCTCGATGCCGAACTCGTCTTCGAGGGCCATCACCAGTTCCACGGTGTCGAGCGAGTCAGCACCCAGATCGGCCACGAAAGCCTTCTCGTTGGTGACCTGACCTTCTTCCACGCCGAGTTGCTCGGCAATGATTTTCTTCACACGTGCTTCGATATCGCTCATAAGTCCCTCTAAGGGTGGTTGAGATACAAACCGCCATTTTAGCCGGGCTAGGGTAGCACCCCTAGAACGGCCCGCCGGGCGGCCTGCGCGGCGTGATCGTACCGGGTCTGGCCTCAGGCCATGAACATGCCACCGTTGACATGCAGCTCCTGCCCAGTGACATAGGCCGCCTGGGGGCTGGCAAGATAGGCCACGGCATGCGCAATGTCGGCCGGCTTGCCCAGATGACCCAGAGGGATCTGGCCCAGCAGGGCTTTCTGTTGTTCTTCGGGCAGCGATGCGGTCATGTCGGTCTCAATGAAGCCAGGGGCCACACAGTTGACCGTGATGTTGCGGCTGCCCAGTTCTCGCGCCAGCGCTCGGGTCATACCGGCCACACCGGCTTTGGCCGCCGCATAGTTGGCCTGGCCAGGGTTGCCGGAGGCTCCCACCACGCTGGTGATGCTGATGATGCGCCCGTAACGCTGCTTCATCATCGGGCGGATCACGGCGCGGCTCATGCGGAACACCGCCTTGAGATTGGTGTCCAGCACCGCATCCCAGTCCTCGTCCTTCAGCCGCATGGCCAGCATGTCGCGGGTGATGCCTGCGTTGTTGACCAGCACATGCAGCGCACCGTGCTCCTTGACGATGGCGTCGATCAGGGCCTCGGCTTCGGTCGCGTTGTTCACATCCAGCCGCGCGCCACGACAGAACTCGAAGTTGGCGAGGGCCTGGCTGATCTTGGCCGCACCGTCATCGGTCGTGGCGGTGCCGATGACTTTCAGCCCTTTGCGGGCGAGCTCGAGTGCGATGGCCGCTCCGATGCCCCGTGAAGCACCGGTGACCAGGGCCACCTGACCAGCAAAAACGTTCTCGGACATGTTCCTCTCCTGTTCTGAATGAATGACAGGTGGTCAGGACAGCAAGGTCTTGACTTCAGCCAGCGTCGCGGGATCGTAAAGGGCTGACCCCGTCAGTTCGCCGTCGATGCGCTTGGTCATGCCAGCCAGCACCTTGCCGGGGCCGCATTCGACGATGGTCGAGATGCCGCGGGCCTTGATGGCCTGCACGCACTCGACCCAGCGAACCGGACCGAAGGCTTGGCGGTACAGGGCATCACGAATGCGATCGGCGTCGGACTCCACCGCCACGTCGATGTTGTTGACGACCGGGATGCCCGGGCTAGCCAGCACCGTCTCTGCCAGACGGGCACGCAGCTTCTCGGCGGCGGGCTTCATGAGGCTGGAATGGAAAGGGGCCGACACCGGCAGGGGCAAGGCCCGCTTGGCGCCGTTGGCCTTGAGCACCTCGCAGGCCTTCTCGACGGCGGCCTTGCTGCCGGCAATCACGGTCTGGGCGGGATCGTTGAAGTTCACCGCCTCCACCACCTCGGCACTGCCGGGACCAAACGAAGCCTGAGCCTCGGCACAGCCCTCCCGGACCTTGGCCGCATCCATGCCCAGGATGGCCGCCATCGCGCCGGTGCCCACCGGCACCGCTTCCTGCATGGCAGCGGCACGGAAACGCACCAGCGGCGCCGCCTGGGTCAGCGTCAACACCCCGGAGGCCACGAGCGCCGAGTACTCGCCCAGCGAATGACCGGCCACAGCCGCAGGCATGGCGCCACCCTCGGCCACCCAGACCCGCCAGGCAGCGACGCCTGCGACCAGCATGACGGGTTGTGTATTGGTCGTCAGGGCCAGTGCCTCCTTGGGCCCCTCCTTGATCAAGCGGCCCACGTCTTCACCCAGGGCATCGGAGGCCTCGTTCAGGGTCTCGATCACCACCGGGTGATCACCCCAGGCATCAAGCATGCCGACGGACTGCGAACCCTGACCGGGGAATACGAAAGCAAACTGGCTCATGTCGAAGGAGTCTCCAAGGTAAGTGGGGCCGCGCGCCCGCTGCCATCGGCAGTCCGCTGCAGCCCGGTGTCAGAAGTCGACGAGGACCGCACCCCAGGTGAAACCGCCGCCCACACCCTCGAGCAGCAGGGTCTGCCCGGGTTTGACCTGCCCGGCACGCACCGCGTGATCCAGCGCCAGAGGGATGGACGCCGCCGAGGTGTTGCCGTGCCGATCCACCGTCACGACGACCTTGTCCATGGGCAATTTGAGCTTGCGCGCCGTGCCCGCCATGATCCGGATATTGGCTTGGTGGGGAATCAGCCAGTCGATGTCGGCTTCGGTTCGACCCGCCTTGGCCAGCACAGCCCGCGCAGCGTCTTCGAGCACACCGACGGCCAGCTTGAACACCGCCTGGCCGTCCATCTTGAGCAAGGGATCGCCCAGGATCTGGCCGCCCGACACATGACCCGGCACACACAGGATGCCGACGTGCTTGCCGTCCGCATGGATGTCGGTGGCCAGGATGCCGGGCGTGTCCGACACCTCCAGGACGACCGCACCCGCGCCATCCCCGAAGAGCACGCAGGTGGTGCGGTCGTTGAAATCCAGCAGTCGCGAAAACACCTCCGCCCCGATCACCAGCGCCCGAGTGGCGGTGCCCGCCTTGATCATGGCATCGGCCACCGTCAGGGCATAGATGAAGCCGCTGCAGACCGCCTGCACATCGAACACCGGACAACCAGCCACTCCCAGCTTGTGCTGGATGATGGCTGCCGTGGACGGAAAGACCATGTCCGGGGTCGACGTCGCCACAATGATGAGATCGATATCGGCCGCGTCCACGCCAGCGGCCTTGAGTGCCTGACGCGCCGCCTGCACCCCGAGATCGCTGGCGAACACACCATCGTCCACGAAATGCCGCGAACGGATGCCGGTCCGCTCAACGATCCACTCATCACTGGTCTCGATCTGGCGTTGTGCCAACAGCTCGACCATGTCGGCATTGGACAGCTGGCGCGGCGGCAGACAGCTGCCGGTTCCGGTGATGCGGGCGTAGCGGGACATTCGGTAGGTATCGGATTCGGTCAGGCAGAGGTGGCGGCACCAGCGTCTTGGGCTTGCAACGCCGCGGACATCAGCGGCGCCGCGTGAGCGATGCGATCCCTCACGCTCTCAAGCAGGTGGTTGCGGGCTGCATCATACGCCCGCGCCAGGGCATGCTCAAACGCGAACGCGTCGGCCGATCCATGGCTCTTGAACACCAGGCCGCGCAGCCCCAGCAAGGCACCGCCGTTGTAGCGGCGATGGTCGACCCGCTTTTTGAAAGCTGATAGGACCGGATAGGCAAACAAAGCACCCATTTTGGTGAAGATGCTGCGTGAGAACTCTTCCTTGATGAATGCACCGATCATGGAAGCCAGGCCTTCGCTGGCCTTGAGCGCCACATTGCCGACAAAGCCGTCGCACACCACGATGTCGGTGGTGCCCTTGAAGATGTCATCACCTTCGACGTTGCCGTGGAAGTTGAGGTCGCCGGCCTCGGCTGCCCTGCGCAGCAGGACACCCGCCTGCTTGATGACCTCGCTGCCCTTGATGACCTCTTCGCCCACGTTGAGCAGGCCCACCGACGGGGACGCACGACCGCTGATGGCCTGCACGAGTGCCGACCCCATCACAGCAAACTGCAGCAGGTGCTCTGGCGAGCAGTCGACGTTCGCCCCCAGGTCCAGCACGGTCGTGGCCCCACCCCGGGCATTCGGCATCTGGGTGGCGATCGCCGGACGATCAATACCGTCCAGCGTCTTGAGCACGTAGCGCGCGATGGCCATGAGCGCACCGGTGTTGCCAGCGGACACGACCGCCTGAGCAACACCGTCCTTGACCTGGGTGATGGCCACCCGCATCGAAGAATCCTTCTTCTTGCGCAGCGCCACCTCGACAGGATCGTCCATCGCGACCACCTCGGTCGCCGGCACCACCTGACAGCGGGGGTGCTGCAGCACACTGGGCCAGGCACTCATGGCCTCCGGTCGGCCAACCAGCAGCAACCGGACCTCCGGATGACTGTCCAGAAAGGCCGCACACGCCGGCAAGGTGGACGCCGGACCGACGTCCCCCCCCATGCAATCCACAGCAATGGTGATCATTCTGAGAACCTGGATTCGGCAGCCCACAGGCCACCAGAAACAAAAAAGCCCGCATGAGACATGCGGGCCGGCGCCTGTAGGGACTCCTGCGACCGGCTCGCGGTATCGCGATCCTGCCTGCAGCGAGCCCTCACATCAGGCTTCGGACTTGTTCTTGAGCACCTGACGGCCACGGTAGAAACCGTTGGGGCTGATGTGGTGACGCAGATGGGTTTCGCCGGTGGTCGGCTCGACGGCGATGCCGGGCACGGTCAGGGCGTTGTGCGAACGGTGCATGCCGCGCTTGGAAGGCGACTTCTTGTTTTGCTGGACGGCCATGTTGGGCTCCTTGGGATCCGGGGATCGGTATGGGTCTGAGGGGGTGCGCCACGTACCTTACACATTCCGTGATATGCATGCCAGCGCAAAGCCAAGCATTATAGCCTGAAGTCAAACGACTCGCACATCACCGTCAGTCGGATCCGCGCTTGAGGCCGGACAGGGCGGCAAACGGATGGGGCCGCTCGTCAGGAAGTTCGGCTTCGGTGCTGGCCTGCAACAGCTGAGGCGGTGTCTGAGGACAGGCTTCGTGCATCGGCACCAGGGGAATGACCATCAG
>Ga0255303_1000026_pt1 | contig 15090 bp, 20 predicted proteins | sample MistaT_19_FD_183679 | JGI IMG/M metagenome (GOLD analysis project Ga0255303, IMG submission 183679) | Metatranscriptome of freshwater microbial communities from Mississippi River, Louisiana, United States - Miss_Miss_RepC_8d (Metagenome... | ecosystem: Environmental > Aquatic > Freshwater >...
CCTGCGGCCGCTCCCGGCAGCCTGCGTGCGGCTGCCCAGGCCGCTTCACCCGCGGTGGTCAGCATCAACACCAGCAAGACGGCCGAAGCCCCCCAAGGCATCAATGACCCCTGGTTCCGCTTCTTCTTCGGTGACCAGGGGTCTGCCCAGCAGCAGTCGGGCCTGGGCTCCGGCGTGATCGTGAGTCCTGCCGGATACATTCTGACCAACAACCACGTGATCGAGGAAGCCGATGAAATCGAAGTGGTGCTCGTCGACGGTCGGCGCACGGTGGCACAGGTGATCGGCACGGACCCGGAAACGGACCTGGCGATCCTGAAGATCGCGCTCGACAACCTGCCCGTGATCACCTTGGGGGACTCCGACGCACTGGCCATCGGTGATCAGGTGCTGGCCATCGGCAACCCGTTTGGCGTTGGTCAGACGGTCACCAGCGGCATCGTCAGCGCGCTGGGTCGCACCCAGCTGGGCATCAACACCTTCGAGAACTTCATCCAGACCGATGCGGCGATCAACCCCGGGAACTCTGGCGGCGCGCTGGTGGACATCAACGGCCGATTGATGGGCATCAACACAGCCATCTATTCCCGCTCGGGCGGATCGATGGGCATCGGGTTTGCCATCCCGACGTCCACCGCACGCAGCGTGATGGAGGCCATCGTGCGCGATGGACAGGTGACACGGGGATGGATCGGGGTCGAGCCCCAGGACCTGACGCCCGAACTGGCCGAAAGCTTTGGTCTGGGGCAAAACGGTGGGGTGATCATCACCGGCGTGCTCCAGAACGGGCCAGCGTCTGTGGCGGGTATCCGGCCGGGTGATGTCATCACGCAGGTCGGCGATCGCACCGTCACCAACGTGCCGCAACTGCTGTCAGCGGTCGCGGCACTGCCCCCCGGCAAGCCCGCCACCGTGGTGTTGCTGCGCAAAGCAGGTTCACAGACCGTGGAAGTGGTGCCAGGACGTCGGACCCCTCAACGCCTGCAGTCCCAAGCAAGATAACGGCAGAACACCATCGCGGCACCGTCGGGCCGGCAACCACCGCCGGATGTGCTTCGCAGGAGAAGATTCAGGCTTCTTCCTGCGCCTGCGGAGCCGGCTTGACGAACCACCGCGCACCCCAGATGCCCAGCTCATAGAGCAGGCACATCGGAATGGCGAGTGCCAGCTGGGAAATGACATCGGGCGGCGTCACGATGGCAGCGATGATGAAGGCCACCACGATGAAATAGCCCCGGAATTCCTTGAGCTTCTCGATGGTGACCATGTTCATCTTCACCAGGAGCACCACCACGATAGGGACCTGGAAAGCCAGCCCGAAGGCCAGATAGAGGGACAGGATGGCCTCGACATACGAGGCAATGTCGGGCGTGGCCGCCACACTGGCTGGCGTGAAGTTCTGGATGAATCCGAACATCTTGTCCAGCACGAAGAACTGGACGAAGGCGATACCTATGTAGGCCAGAACGCTTCCCAGGACAATCAAAGGAACGGCGAACCGCTTCTCGTGGCTGTACAAACCGGGTGCAACGAACGCCCAGATCTGGTACATCCACCAGGGAAGCGACAGCAACAAGGCCGCCATGGCCAGGACCTTCAGCGGCACGAAAAACGGCGAGAACACGCCCACGGCGATAAGCTTGGCATCGGGCGGCATGTGGGCCCTGATCGGCACCGCAATGAGGTCGATCAGACCGCTGGGGCCCGGCCAGATGGCCAGAACGCCCATGCACACCCCCAAGCCCACCATGGCGTACAGAAGCCGGTCCCGCAACTCCATGAGATGCTGGACGAACGGTTGCTCCGTGCCGGCGAGTTCGTCGTCAGGTTGTTTGGAAGAGGTCATCAGCGCACTGTCGGATTGGATCGCGGGCGAAAACGGGCCACACGGGCCGCACCCGACTGGGCCCTGGTACGCACACCTGCACGGGCCTTGTACCACTGGGGCATGGCGCCCTGCTTGACGCGCCAGTTCTTTTTGGGATGCCGGTAGACGGGGTAAAGGTCGGTGCCGATTCGGTTGAGGGCATCCGAGTTGTCCGAAGACGCCTCGGCGGAGCCCTCAAGGCCCGCGGTGGCCTCTTGCCAGGACTTCTCGAAGTCGGATGCACCGCTCTGGATGGAGGACTCGACATCCTTGGCGGCCGACTCCACCGACTCCTTCATCTTCCGAAGTTCGTCGAGCTCCATGGACCGGTTGACTTCCGCCTTGACGTCCGCCACATAGCGCTGGGCTTTGCCCAGCAGGGTTCCCACGGTTCTGGCCACGCGCGGCAACTTCTCGGGGCCGATGACGACCAGCGCCACCGCCCCGATCAGGGCGAGCTTGGAAATGCCCAGATCGATCATGTCAGGCAGGTCAGAAGGTTAGAGGCCGCCGGAAGAGAAGTCCAGGGCCACAGGGCGACGCTTCAGCTTTTTTGCTTTGCTTCGACGTCGATGGTGGTCTGCTCAGCCTTGGCGGCCTGGGTGACCTGGGGGTTGGCGGGCGGAGCAGATGCCGCGTCAGCACCACCGTCCTTCATGCCGTCCTTGAAACCCTTGACAGCCCCACCGAGATCAGACCCAAGGTTCTTCAGCTTTTTGGTGCCGAACACCATCACGACGATCAGCAGCACGATGAGCCAGTGCCAAATCGAGAAACTTCCCATACGATTCTCCAGTATCTGAAATGGCGACCAGCGCCTTGGTGTTGGATTCTACGCCGGCACAGGGGTTCAATGCAGGCGTGCAAGGGTATTCCTAGACCCGGTTGCCGTCTGGACGGGTTGGGACGTCATCCCCGGGCCCACGGCCGCGGCCCACCCATGACGTGGACATGCAAGTGATGCACCTCCTGCCCCCCTTCCGCCCCCGTGTTGCACACGATGCGAAATCCCCCTTGCGGATACGGATTGCAGCCCTGCTCAACGGCCAGACGGGGTGCCAAGCCCATCATTTTGCCCAGCAGTCGCTCGTGAGTGGCATCGACCTGGGCCATGGACGGAATGTGGAGCTTCGGCACCATGAGGAAGTGCACCGGCGCCCAGGGAGCAATGTCATGAAAGGCATAGATATCCTCGTCCTCGTAGACCTTCCTGGACGGGATCTGGCCAGCAATGATTTTGCAGAAAATGCAATTCGGATCGTGTGAGCTCATGAGTTGGTGTCGTCAGTCAGGCATGGACTGGCTGGCGTTCATCCGGACCATGCCCTTGACGATGCGGTAGAGGAACCAGATGGAAATGATGGCCCAGGCGACCATCCCGGGGATCAGCAGCAGGAGCCACAGAGGGATCGTCACCACATAAAGAACCCCTGCCCACAACACCGTACGAATGCGCCAGGAAAAATGGCTGGCCTGCCAGGAGCCCGCTGCATCATCCTTTTTCACCAGGTCGATGATCAGCGCCACCAGCAGAATGCCGATACCGACCTGAGCGCCCGGCACGACAGCTGCCACTGCTACGATCAGGTGCAGCAGGTAGCTGACCCAGCCAATGGTCTTGAGGGACTCGGCCTTTTCGTCCCCCTTGGCCTGAACATCGGTCACGTCGGTCTCATCGCGCATGAAGGGCTCCAGAAAAGGCTTGTTCTCTCTACTCCGAGGCTTCGCGGATCTGCGCCTTGCGCAAGGCCTTTTCTTCCAGTCCGCTGAGGCCTTCGCGGCGCACCAGTTCAGCCACCACGTCGGCAGGTGCCTTGCCATAGTGGGCGAGCGCGATCATGCTGTGGAACCAGAGGTCGGCCACCTCATTGACCAGCTTCTGCACATCGCCGCCATGATCGCAGTCTTTGGCTGCCATCACCGCCTCGGTGGCCTCTTCGCCGACCTTCTTGAGGAAAGCGTCCGGCCCCTTGTGCAGCAGGCGCGCAACATAGCTTTTCTCTGGATCGCCGCCGTTGGCCGGCTTGCGGCTCTCGATGACCGCGGCCAGGCGCGCGAGAGAGTCTGTGTCGGACATGGCACTCATTTGTAGATGGATTGCGGGTCCTTGAGCACCGGATCAACCGGCACCCACTGCCCATTCTGGTGGCTCTGGAAAAAGCAGCTGTGGCGTCCGGTATGGCAGGCAATGCCGGGCTCGTGCCCCAGCTGCGTCACCTTGAGCAGCACCACGTCGTTGTCGCAGTCCAGCCGGATATCGTGCACCGTCTGTACATGCCCCGACTCCTCGCCCTTGAACCAGAGTTTGTTGCGCGAACGGCTGAAGTACACCGCCCGGCCGAGTTCGGCCGTCTTCTGCAGGGCCTCGCGGTTCATCCACGCAAACATCAGGACGTCGCCCGTGGCGGCCTCCTGCGCAATCACTGGCACCAGTCCTTGCGCATCCCATTTGACGGCGTCAAGCCAATCGGCATTCATGTTCACAGCCTCACGGGTATGCAACGCTCGGCCATGCGCTGCTTGGCCTGAGCCACGGTGTACTCACCGTAGTGGAAGATGCTGGCGGCCAGCACCGCGTCCGCCCCGCCCTGCTGCACGCCGTCGGCCAGGTGGTCGAGGTTGCCCACGCCACCGGAGGCAATGACAGGCACACTGACGGCGTCGGCCACCGCACGGGTCAGTTCGAGGTCGAATCCACTCTTGGTGCCATCGCGGTCCATGCTGGTCAGCAGGATTTCACCGGCGCCATACTCAGCCATCTGACGGGCCCAGACCACGGCATCCAGACCGGTGTTCTTGCGGCCACCGTGGCTGTAAACGTCCCAGCCAGCGCCGCGAGCCGCGAGGTCTTCACCCTGACGTCGCTTGGCGTCGATGGCCACCACGATGCATTGCGAGCCGTATTTGTCCGACGCGTCCCGGATCACTTGCGGGTTGGCAATGGCGGCCGAGTTGAAGCTGGTCTTGTCGGCCCCGGCGTTGAGCAGCCGGCGCACATCCTCGACCGTGCGGACACCGCCACCGACCGTCAGCGGAATGAACACCTGTGAAGCGACGTCCTCGATGATGTGCAGGATCAGGTCGCGGCCATCGCTGGTGGCGGTGATGTCCAGAAAGGTCAGTTCGTCGGCGCCCTGCTCGTTGTAACGGGCTGCGATTTCCACCGGGTCACCCGCGTCGCGGAGTTCGACGAAGTTGACGCCTTTGACGACGCGGCCACCGGTCACGTCCAGACAGGGAATGATGCGTTTAGCCAGCATCCGTCATCCGTTCAACTCGTCGGCCAAGGCCTGCGCCGCCTGGAAATCCAGGTCACCGCTGTAGATGGAGCGGCCGCAGATCACGCCCTCGACGCCCTCTTCTTCCACCGCACAAAGCCTGCGGATATCGTCCATGTTCGAGAGGCCACCCGATGCAATCACGGGGATCGTCAGCGCCTGCGCCAGCTTGACGGTGGCCTCGATGTTGATGCCACTGAGCATGCCGTCACGACCGATGTCGGTGTAGATGATGGACTCGACGCCGTAATCCTCGAACTTCTTGCCCAGATCCACCACCTCGTGACCAGTGAGCTTGCTCCAGCCATCGGTCGCGACCTTGCCGTCCTTGGCGTCCAGACCCACGATGATGTGTCCGCCGAAGGCCGTGCAGGCATCCTGAAGGAAGCCGGGGTTCTTGACGGCGGCGGTGCCGATGATGACGTAGCGCAGTCCGGCGTCGAGGTAGCGCTCGATGGTGTCGAGGTCGCGAATGCCGCCGCCCAGCTGGACGTCCACTTCGGCGCCCACCTCCTTGAGGATGGCGCGGATCGCCTGCTCGTTCTTAGGCTTGCCGGCAAAGGCGCCGTTGAGATCCACCAGGTGCACGCGACGGGCACCTTTGTTGACCCAGTTGCGAGCCATGGCCGCCGGGTCTTCACCGAACACGGTGGATTGATCCATGTCGCCCTGTTTGAGGCGAACACACTGGCCGTCTTTGAGATCAATGGCGGGAATCAGCAGCATGGTAAGGCGAGCCTGTCGGCGCTTAGGGGTTCCAGGTCAGGAAGTTGCGATAGAGCGCCAGCCCCTGGTCGGCACTCTTTTCGGGGTGAAACTGGGTGGCAAAAATGTTGTCGCGGGCGATGGCAGCGGCAAAGCGGCCTCCGTAATCCGCTTCACCGACACAGTGTGCCGGGTTGGACGGACGGGCAAAGTAGCTGTGCACGAAGTAGAACCAGGCGCCATCCGGAATGCCCGCCCAGACAGGATGCACGGCAGCGGCCAGCTGGTGAAAAACCTGGTTCCACCCCATCTGGGGCACCTTGTAGCGGCTGCCATCGGGCTGGGTCATGCCCGCCAGGCGGAAACGGACCACCTCGCCGGGCATCAATCCCAAACCATCGGTGGGCCCCTCTTCGCTGCGATCGAGCAACATCTGCATGCCGACACACACACCGAACAAGGGCTTGTGGGCGGCGGCGTGCAGGACGGCCGCCTTCAAGCCGGACGCGTCGAGCTCTCGCATGCAGTCACCCATGTGCCCCTGACCGGGCAGTACCACCCGGTCGGCCTCAAGCACCGCCTGCGGGCTGGCGGTCACGACCACGTCGAAGCCGACGGCGTCGGCCACATGCATCACCGCTTGGGACACCGAGCGCAGGTTCCCGCTGCCGTAGTCCACCACGGCCACTGTCTTGCGTTTCATCAGACTTTCCGGGGGATCAGAGCGAACCTTTGGTGGAGGGGATCACGTCGCCCATGCGCGGATCGCGTTCGAGCGCCATGCGCAGCGCGCGGGCGAAGGCCTTGAACACGGTCTCACACTGATGGTGGGCGTTGACACCCTTGAGATTGTCGATGTGCAGGGTCACGCCAGCATGGTTGGCAAAGCCCTGGAAAAACTCGAAGGTCAGCTGCGTGTCGAACGCGCCAATCATGCCTGCGGTGAAAGGCACGTGCATGTGCAGGCCAGGCCGTCCGGAAAAATCGACCACCACCCTCGACAGCGCCTCGTCCAGCGGCACGTAGGCATGACCGTAGCGACGGATGCCCTTCTTGTCACCGACCGCCTTGGCAAAGGCCTGGCCAATGGTGATGCCCACATCCTCGACCGTGTGGTGACCATCGATGTGGAGGTCACCCTGACACTCGACCGCCAGATCGATCAGGCCATGGCGTGCGATCTGGTCCAGCATGTGGTCGAAAAAACCGATGCCGGTCGCCAGGCGGGCAGCACCGGTTCCGTCCAGATTGACGGACACACGGATCTGCGTCTCGGCGGTTCGACGCTGGACATCGGCCACACGGTCGGTGGCGCAGGCGGCGGGAATGGGGGCGTTCATAGTTGGGATCGCAGGGCGTCGATCGTCTGCACATTTTCGTCAGGGGTTCCGACGGTCAGGCGCAGACAATTGCCGAGCAATGGATGCATTTTAGAAACATTCTTGACCAGCACGCCACGGGCTTTCAGCCCTTCAAAAGCTCGCTGGGCATCCGGCACCCGCACCAGCACCATGTTGGCCTGGCTGGGGAACGGGTGAACGCCCGGCATGGTCGCCAGCGCGGCGATCAGGCGCTCGCGCTCGGATCGGATCGTGGCGGCCTGCTGGGCAAACACTTGAGCATGCTCGAGCGCGAACAGCGCGCACTCGGCGTTGAGCACGCTGACGTTGTAGGGCGGGCGCAGTTTGTCGATCTCGTGCACGAGCCCGCGGGGACCGACCATGTAACCCAGCCTGACACCGGCCAGACCGAACTTGGACAGCGTGCGCATCAGCAGCACGTTGGCGTTGGCGGCCGGATGGGCGCGGATTTCGTCCAGCCAACTGTGGCTGGAGAATGGCTGGTACGCTTCGTCCATGACCACCAAACCGCCATAGGTGGCTGCCTCGGCGATCAGGCGCCGGATAACGTCCGCGTCCCAGAGGTTGGCCGTGGGATTGTTCGGATAGGCCAGGTAGGTGATCGTCGGCTTGTGGGCACGCATGGCGGCCAGCATCGCCGCCTCGTCGAGTTCGAAATCTGGCGTCAGGTCCACGCCGTGGAAGGCCAGGCCTTGCAGCTGCGCGCTCATCGCATACATCACGAAGCCTGGCAAGGGCGCCAGAATGCTGGCGCCCGGCATGTCGCAGCCCATGGCGAGCAGGGAGATCAACTCGTCCGAGCCATTGCCCAGCATCAGGGCGCAAGCCTCGGGCAGGTCAACGTAGCGGGCCAGTGCCTGCTTGAGGTCTTCGATGCGCGCACCCGGGTAGCGGTTGATGGCGACAGCGCCCAGGCGTTCGCCCAAGGCCTTCTGCAGCTCGGGTGGCAGCGAAAACGGGTTCTCCATCGCGTCCAGCTTGACCATGCCGGTGGAGTCCTGGATGGCATAGGCGTGCATAGACTGGATGTCCTGCCGGATGTGCTGCAGCGGATTCGTTGTGGTCATCGCGTTCATTTCACGCCTCGCATCGGGGGAACCTCGTTCAGGCGCAACTCGGCGGCGCGGGCGTGTGCCTGCAGGCCCTCGCCATAGGCCAGCTCGGCAGCAATGACGCCCAACGGCTGGGCGCCGGCCTGGCTGACCTCGATCAGGCTGCTGCGCTTCTGGAAGTCGTACACGCCCAGGGGCGAGCTGAAGCGCGCGGTGCCGCTGGTGGGCAGCACGTGGTTGGGTCCGGCGCAGTAGTCACCCAGACTTTCGCTGGTGTAGGCGCCGAGAAAGATGGCGCCGGCGTGCTTGAGCAGCGGCTCCCAGCGGTGCGGATCGCTGCTGGAGACCTCCAGGTGCTCCGGCGCGATGCGGTTGCTGATGGTGCAGGCTTCTTCCATGTCGCGCGTGTGGATGAGCGCGCCGCGGTCGTTCAGGCTCTTGGCGATGATGGCGGCACGCGGCATGGTGGGCAGCAAGCGATCAATGGCGGCCTGCACCGCGTCGAGGTAGGTAGCGTCGGGGCACAGCAGGATCGACTGCGCCAGCTCGTCATGCTCGGCCTGGCTGAACAGGTCCATCGCCACCCAATCGGCCGGTGTGCTGCCGTCTGCCAGCACCAGGATCTCGCTGGGGCCGGCGATCATGTCGATCCCCACCGTACCGAACACCCGGCGCTTGGCACTGGCCACATAGGCGTTGCCGGGACCAGTGATCTTGTCGACCTTGGGCACCGTGGCTGTGCCATAGGCCAGTGCAGCCACGGCCTGCGCACCGCCGATGGTGAAGGCGCGCGAGACACCGGCGACGTAGGCCGCGGCCAGCACCAGGGGATTCTTTTCGCCACGCGGTGTGGGCACGACCATGATGATTTCGCCCACACCCGCCACATGGGCGGGAATGGCGTTCATCAGGACCGATGACGGATAGGCAGCCTTGCCACCGGGTACATAGATGCCCACGCGATCCAGCGGCGTGACCTTCTGGCCCAGCAGGGTGCCGTCTTCGTCGCGGTAGGTCCAGCTCTCGCCGGAGGCCTTCTTCTGCGCCTCGTGATAGCTGCGAACGCGCCGCGAAGCGGCTTCGAGCGCGCTGCGCTGGGCGGCGGGCAGGCTGTCGAAGGCAGCCTTCAGCTCGGCCTGGGTCAGCTCCAACGCCTTCAGACTGTCGGTATCCAGTCCGTCGAATCGGACGGTGTATTCCAGCACCGCGGCATCGCCACGGGCCTTCACATCGGTCAGGATGTCCGCCACGCGTTGCTCGATCGCATGATCCGTGTCCGCCGACCAGTGCAGCCGCTGGGCGAACTGTGTTTCGAAATCGGCCGAGGCTGTGGACAGGCGAAGGGGCGTGGCGGAGAGGCTCATGACGGTGAAGGGCCTTTCTGGATGGCTTGTGTGAAGGCGTCGAGAATGGGTCGGATGGCAGCCTGCTTGAGCTTGAGGGCCGCCTGGTTGACCACCAGGCGCGAGCTGATGTCCATGATCTGCTCGACTTCGACCAGGTTGTTGGCCTTGAGCGTCTTGCCGGTGGAGACCAGGTCCACGATGGCATCGGCCAGCCCGGTCAGGGGCGCCAGCTCCATGCTGCCGTAGAGTTTGATCAGGTCGACGTGGACGCCCTTGGAGGCAAAGAAATCGCGCGCAATGGTGGTGTATTTGGTGGCCACCTTCAGGCGCGACCCCTGCCGCACCGCCGACGCGTAGTCAAAGTCTGCCGGCACCGCGACACTCATGCGGCACTTGGCGATCTGCAGATCCAGCGGCTGATACAGGCCCTGTCCGCCATGCTCGATGAGCGTGTCCTTGCCGGTGACGCCCAGGTCGGCACCGCCGTGCTCCACGTAGGTCGGCACGTCCGTGGCCCGTACCAGAACCACGCGAACGTTCGGCTGATTGGTGGGGAGAATGAGCTTGCGCGACTTCTCCGGATCTTCAAGCACTTCGATGCCGGCTGCAGCAAGCAGCGGCAGGGTTTCGTCAAAAATTCGCCCTTTGGACAGGGCCAGGGTGATCGTGGGCATGTGGCTCACCTGATGCGTTCGATGTCCGCGCCGATGGCACGCAGCTTGGTTTCCATCTGGTCGTAACCGCGGTCAAGATGGTAGATCCGGTCCACAATCGTTTCGCCGTCAGCCACGAGCCCGGCAATCACCAGACTGGCCGACGCGCGCAGGTCCGTGGCCATCACCGTCGCGCCGGACAGGCGCTCCACGCCTTCCACGACCGCGACCTTGCCGTCGATCTGGATGCGAGCGCCCAGGCGCATGAGTTCACTCACGTGCATGAAACGGTTCTCGAAAATCGTCTCGGTGACCGTGCTGGTTCCTTGGGCGATGCAGTTCAATGCCATGAACTGGGCCTGCATGTCGGTCGGGAAGCCGGGGTACTCGGTGGTGCGGAAGCTCTGTGCCTTGAGGCGACCTTCGCTGCGGACGCGAATGAAACCTTCTCCCGCTTCGATGACAGCGCCGGCCTCACGCAGCTTGTCAATGACCGCTTCGAGGTGGTCAGCGCGCCCGTGCCGCAACACGACCTCTCCACCAGTTGCGGCGACGGCGCAGAGGAAGGTTCCCGCCTCGATCCGGTCGGCAACCACCTGGTGGCGACAACCATGCAGGCGTTCGACGCCCTGGACATGGATACGGCTGGTGCCATGGCCTTCGATCTTCGCCCCCATGGCGATCAGCATCTCGGCCAGATCCGGGATCTCGGGCTCCTGGGCGGCGTTTTCCAGCACCGTCTCGCCATCCGCCAGCGCAGCGGCCATCAGGAAGTTCTCGGTACCGGTCACCGTCACCATGTCGGTGGCGATGCGCGCGCCCTTGAGTCGGCTGCGACCCGACGGCAGACGGGCCACCATGTAGCCATGCTCCACCACGATGTCGGCACCCATGGCCTGCAAGCCCTTGATGTGCTGATCCACGGGCCTGGCGCCGATGGCGCACCCCCCCGGCAGCGACACCCTGGCGTGTCCGAAACGGGCCAGCAAGGGACCGAGCACCAGCACGGAGGCACGCATGGTCTTGACCAGTTCGTACGGTGCTTCCGGGGTGATCGGTCCGCCAGCGTGGAAATCCATACCCCCACGCTCGCCATGGGTCGCTGTGCGCACACCCATGTGGTCGAGCAAGGACCTCATCGTGGCGATGTCCCGCAGGCGCGGCACATTCGTCAAGGTGACGGGCTCATCGGTCAGCAGGGTGGCACAGAGTTCGGGCAAGGCCGCATTCTTGGCCCCGGAAATCTCCACCTCACCGTGCAGGGTCCGCCCCCCCGTGATGCGCAGTTTGTCCATGGTCTTGCTCTCAGCCTCGGGCAGCCCATTCGGCTGGCGTGAAGGTTTTCATCGACAGCGCGTGCACCTCATCATTGTGGATACGCTGTCCCAGGGTGGCATAGACCTTCTGGTGGCGCGCGATCGACCGCATGCCCTCGAAAGCCGGCGATACGACGACGGCGGCCCAGTGGCGGCCATCACCGGTGACCTCTATGTGTTCGCAAGGCAGACCCTCGCGGATGATGGACTCGATCTGGTCAGCAGTCATGGGAAGGAAGAGAAATGGGCGTCAGTGACGGATCTTGTAGCCGGTGCGAAGCAGGTGCAACGCCAGAAAAGCCACCACGGCAAGCGCAGCGCTGACGATCCCCAGACTCAGCCAGGGTGACACGTCGCTGACGCCGAAGAAGCCGTACCGGAACCCGTCGATCATGTAGAAGAACGGGTTGAGATGGCTGACAGTCTGCCAGAACGCCGGCAGCGAATGGATCGAATAGAACACCCCGGACAGGAACGTCATGGGCATGATGATGAAATTCTGGAACGCCGCCATCTGGTCGAACTTTTCGGCCCACAGCCCGGCGATCAGACCCAGCGTTCCGAGCAGCGCCGCGCCCAGGAACGCAAACACCAGCACCCAGAGCGGCGCCAGTATGGGCGGCTGCGCGTACCACCAGGTCAGCAGCATCACCCCAAGGCCGACGGCCAGACCACGCACCACCGACGATCCCACGTAGGCCACGAACCAGGCCCGGTGAGACAGGGGGGTGAGCATCAGGAACACAAGGTTGCCCATGATCTTGCTCTGGATGAGCGAGGAACTGCTGTTGGCAAAGGCATTCTGAAGCACGCTCATCATCACCAGGCCCGGCAACAGGAAGGCGGTGTAGTTCACCTGACCGTAGACCTTCTCGCTGTCCTCGAGCACATGGCCGAAGATCATCATGTAGAGGATGGCCGTGATCACCGGCGCCGCCACGGTCTGGAAGCCCACCTTCCAGAACCGAAGGACCTCTTTGTAGAACAGGGTCTGCCAGCCGTTCACGAACGCGCCTCCGCTTGGGCAGCCTGTGCAGCGCCCCCCATCACATCGATGAAGACATCCTCCAGATCGGGTTTGCGGATCTCGATGTCTTCGGCCACCACACCGCTTTCACGGACCCGAGCGAGCAGTTGCTCCACCTCCAAGGCGCTGTGCGCCGGCAACTGAACCACCCGGCCGGTGACACGGGCGTGTACCAGCAGATCATCGGGCAGGGACTGGTCCGTCTTGAAGCGCAGCACATTGGATGAGGCGCGTCGAAGGAGCTCGGAGGTTTTCTCCAGCGCCACCACCCTGCCCTGCTTGAGCATGGCAATACGGCCGCACAGCGCCTCGGCTTCTTCCAGGTAATGGGTGGTGAGCAGCACGGTGCTGCCCTCGCGATTGAGGCGGGACACAAACTGCCAGAGCGTCTGTCGCAACTCGACGTCCACGCCGGCCGTGGGTTCATCCAGCACGATCACGGGTGGACGGTGGACCAGCGCCTGCGCCACCAGCACACGCCGCTTCATGCCACCCGAGAGCTGGCGCATGTTCGCCTGGGCCTTGTCGGCCAGACCCAAGCCTTCCAGAAGCTCATCGATCCAGGCATCGTTGTGGCGGATGCCGAAGTAGCCCGACTGAAGCCTGAGCGTCTCTCGGACATTGAAAAAGGGATCGAACACGAGTTCCTGTGGCACCACGCCCAACTGACGGCGCGCAGACGGGTAGTCAGCCTGCACATCATGCCCGTTGACGGTCACCTTGCCGCCGCTGGGCTGGGTGAGACCTGCCAGAATGCTGATCAGCGTGGTCTTGCCGGCGCCATTGGGGCCCAGCAGACCGAAGAACTCCCCAGGTTCGATATCGAACGAAACGCCATCCAGCGCCTTGAAGGTGCCGCGTGCGCTCTGGTAAGTCTTGGATACGTTTTGGAAAGATACGGCGGGCATCGCGCGGGCGGTCCGAACCGGCGGCATGCGAGCCGCCTCAGGCTGAGGAACCTGGCATTTTAGGCCAAGGGGAGGGTCCGGACAGCCGGGCTGTAGAAAGACCCGGCCTATGACATCAGGCCGCGGTGGCCGAAGGAATGTCGAGCAGGGTGTCGACCCCGTAGAGACGAACCAGCGACGTCAGGCGCTCCGGCCAGTTCACGATACCGAGTTCGCGCCCTCGAAGAAGCTGGTGGCGGCGCAACTCCAGCAGGACAGCCACCGCCGAGGTGTCGAAATCATGCAGAGCCGCTGCATCGAGGACGACCACGGCATCCTCGGTCGCTGACAGCGCAGACTGGAGCTCTGTCAGCACCGAAGACGCCCGTTCGATGGTCAGCCGCGAAGGCAACGCCAGGCGAGGAAGCAACTGCTCGTTCACAGCGGGCTCAACCTGCCTTGGGAGAAGCACCAGCCTTGTTTCGCTGGGCCAACGACTGGATCAGGCCATCAATGCCTTTGGCAGAGATTTCCTGGGCAAACTGCGAACGGTAGGTTTCCACCAACCAGACGCCCAGCACATTCAGGTCATAGATCTTCCAGCCCTGCTCGGTCTTCTCCAGGCGGTAATCCAGCTGGATCGGCTCTCCCTTGCCGCGCACCTCGCTGCGGACCACAACTTCCTTGTCTTCCGGGCGGGCACGCATCGGACGGAAGCTCAGGGTCTGATCCTTCACTTCACCGAGAGCGCCCGAATAGGTGCGCACCAGCAAGGTCTTGAATTCGTCCTGCAGGGCCTTCTGCTGCTCCGGCGTGGCCTGGCGCCAGTACCGACCCACGGCAGACGAGGTCATGCGGGTGAAGTTCACATTGGGCATGATCTTGCTGTCGACCAGCGCCACGATGCGGTTGGTGTCCCCCGCCTGAATGGCGGGGTCGGCCTTGATCGCGGCAAGCACTTCATTCGAAATCCGTTTGACCAGTTCGTCCGGTGCCTCCTGGGCAGCCTGCACGGACGTGGTCGAAATCGTCGAGACGGCCATCACGGCAGCCACCATCCATTGGCGTCTTTTCATCATGGTGTTGTTTTCCTTTCCGGGCCAGTGCCCTGTCCACAGGTTTACCAGAGGCGCCCATCATGGAACACCTGCATGTCGGCAAAACCCCTATTTGTCAGTATCTGTATCGCGCTGGATCCCAATGCCGTTGCCCATCTGCTCCTGGGCATGCTCGATCTGGCTGTCGCGACGCTGGAGGTAGACATCCCGTGTGAAGCTGTACTTGTCCAAGGCAACCCCTTCGAGCATGGAAGTGGCTCTCAGGAGGTTGGTGCGTGTGTCCACAAGCCTGAGCACATACAAGCCGTTGCGTGTCGGAATGTGCTCCAGCTGCTGGACCAGATCTCCTCGAGACTCGATGCTCGTGCCTGCGACGTCACGGATGGTCGAGGGGCCCATGAACGGGAGCACCAGGTAGGGGCCGGCCGGGACACCCCAGCGACCCAGGGTCAGGCCAAAGTCGAGTTTGGTCCGCTCGATACCCATCTCGGAGGCGATGTCGAACAGCCCACCCAGACCGAAAACGGTATTGACGCTGAC
>Ga0255303_1000027_pt1 | contig 14974 bp, 1 predicted proteins | sample MistaT_19_FD_183679 | JGI IMG/M metagenome (GOLD analysis project Ga0255303, IMG submission 183679) | Metatranscriptome of freshwater microbial communities from Mississippi River, Louisiana, United States - Miss_Miss_RepC_8d (Metagenome... | ecosystem: Environmental > Aquatic > Freshwater > River...
CGAAAATAAACAACAAAAAGAAGGACAGGCACGGAGGGGGAGCATGTTTAGAGATCGACGGAGCACAAGATACAGACACCACGGTAGGTCCAGTAGGCGCTGTTGGCTTCAGACTTTTCACTGCGGACAGGGACGTTGAGGAGACGGCGAGGTTCACGACGCTTGGGGTTGATGTAGACAGGGCAAGAGTACCAAGAATTCTTGTCTTCAGTCTTGTTCTTGAGAGGAATGACCTTCAGTCTGACCAACACACCATCAGCACGACCGAGACGTTCATGAGTGTATGAGAGGGAGCCATTCTTCAAGTTGCAACCATCCAACGTGAGACCGACCAAGTCGACATGATCAGAGGGAGTGTTGCTAGGCGCATCACGTTGAGCATGAGGTAACATTTCAGGTTCAATGATAATTTCAGAGAGCTTCCAACCATTCTTACGAGCCTTTTCTTGTCTGAAGCAAGTGATAAAGCCATGAGGGTTGAAGAAACCAGCGATCCAAAATTGACGTGAACGACCTTGTGTTAACCATTTGTACAATTCACGGAAACGTTCCAGCATACCACTTAACCAAGAAGAAATCTTTTGTTGTGTCCATGCAATTTCTTCATTGTTGGCATTCAAGTACCAGAACTTGGGTGTTGTAGCATTGGTGATAGCAACATAAGCTTCTTGTAATTCAGGAGTCATGATGACTTGACCATCAATAGCAAGTTCCAAATCATATAAGGTCTTACGAACGACTTGGAAAATCTTGGCGAAACGTGTAATTTCTTGATATAAAAAGTTATTCAAAGGAATACGCATACCATCAACTTGATTTGTGTTGGGAATCAAAATTTGTAAAGCATTATTACCAATTTGTTCAGAGACAGGGACTTCCTTTTCAATACGAGGGAGATCTGTGACCATACGTCTGACTTCATCATCACGTAGTTCCACACCTCTCTTGGGATCTTCCTTGAAGATTTTATCCATTGATTGAATAGGTTCAACATAACGAATAATACTTTCACGAATCTTGACCTTGATAGGGTCTTGAACCTTGTTTTCTTCATCATCATCATCACCATTGTTATGTTTCGATTCCTTCGCATTACCCTTATCATTCGACTTCTTGACAGATGAAGACACTTGACGAGGCATTGATTCAGACACAGCAGTCAAGACATAGGAAGCTTCTTCTCTACCTTCATTGACAGCAGCAGCAGGGAACAAACCAAAGACTTCTGGTGAGTCGACCAAGTCAAAGTTGCTAATATAGTTCTTGATCTTTTCAATGCTAGTCAATTCTTCTTGTGCAGGTTTACGGAATGAGACAGGGACCTTGTAAGTAGAGTTAGCAGGTAAGAAATAATCACGAGGCCAGTATTGAATCATTGGATCCTTCTGATCCTTAGGAGTGAGTTTGTTGGATAACCAAGTTTCACCTAATTTCTTGACCAACACTGTGTCATTATTATCAGTGATACGGCCACCATACTGAACTTCACACACCATGTAAGCTAAAGTAGACCATTCAACATCACGTGTGGATTTACGTAAGTATTCTTCAACAAAACGTAAAGAGGCATCAATATCACCATTAGCAAATTCGTAAGGAATACACCAACCAATAGGACCGAACTTACGACGTTCGAGCAAGACCGTGTGCATAAAGCAAAGAGTGTACACAAGATCACGCCAGAGAGTAGCATTGTTACCCTTCAAGTCATTCAAACGATTTTCCGTGACGACAGAGTCAAACAAAGACGTCATACCATCCTTCATACCACGAGGAGGTTCCATAGTGGCTTTGACAGACATTTGTAAGAGACGTGCAGGGAAGTCCTTGTGAGGTTCACAAGTAATCCACAAACGGAACGTTTCACTAATTTCACCATTACTCTTCTTGTTCTTGATGATATCTTCCAAGTTACCCATGAAGTTCAAGCCCAAGTGACAGTTTTGTAAGATGGCCCAGTCACCGGATTGCATGCACGAGTCGACGAGTGCACGTGCAGCACGTTCTTGACCATCACCCATCGAGACAGGGGTAGGGGTTTGACGTTTTTCTTTAGCAGCAAGTGAACGAATGGCAGCAGTAGGGTCAGCACCAGCAGACAACAAGACAATACAAGGAGTGTAGTAGTTGGTCATCTTGTACCATTCCGAGACAGTGGAGATGACAGAGCGGAAGAAATAATCTTCATCTTTACTCTTTTCACCACCAATGATAGGGGTGTCTTCTTTGAAGGCTTCACGTACAAATTTCAAGGAAGCAGCACGGAGACGATCTTCGCGAACAGTGCGGATGATGAGTAATTTGAAGAAATCTTGTGCAGGGTGAGAGGTGATGTTGGAGATATTATCAAGAGGAGATTTTTCAACAGATTCAGGGGTAGGGTGAGATAACCAAGTAGCCCAAGGAGAGTTATGTCCTTCTTTCTTCCAAGAAGCCAAGATGACAGAACGCAAGTCAATAATTTCTTTAGCAGATGAAGAAGAGAATTGACAAACATTAGGCCAGTATTCTTCTTTGATACAATCAGGACGTTCATTCTTTTCTGCATCATCTTTGAAGGTGTATGAACTACCACCATACAAGAATAAGTTGATTAAATCATCAGTAATCAAAGGACCACCTGTAGTAGGATGTCTCTTGGTTTGTGTGATACGTAAAGCTAACATCAAACGAAGAGAGAGTTTATCCTTTTCGAAGACACCACGAATGACGTTGTCATAGACGTTCTTGGTGACCATAGCGACAAGACGACGAACAAGAGCCTTCATAGGATCCTTTTCTTTCGTGTCTGTGATTTGTTCCACACGAATAGTAGCATCAAACCATTCCAAGAATTGATCAAGAGATGATTGATACATATTTGACAAGTTAGCTAAAGCAACAACAACAAAATACAAGACTGAACCACGTACAGCTACATCCTTGTATGCATTACGACGAGTAGCTAAAGTTTGTTGGGCTTCTTCAGCATCCTTCTTCTTGGTTTGGACAGCAACAGCAGTTTGCTTAGTACTTGCCAAACGTTCCATGATCACATCTGATTCAATCAAAGATTCTTTAGAAGACTTGAGAGCTTGTAACAATTCTGCATCTAAACGTAATAATTCGACAACATTATTGTTAATTGTGTTGACCAACTCAATACGTTTCTTTTCACTTTCTGCATCTTTGATGGAAATAACACGTGACAGTAGCTGTTCTTCTAACCCACTCTGCGTGACACTGAAATCAATGACGGTGGTCTTAGCATAGAGTTCTGGAGAGAAGGAAGGATTAGTCAAACGAGTGACTAAGAAGAGCTGGAATTTATGATTGCGTTTCACTTCTTGACCACCAATACGCAACACTTGTTCACGACCCACAAATGTCTTATTTTCAAGGACATGATCCATAGCAGGATCTAATTGTTTGTCGACACCTTCAATCATCAATGCGAAACCTTGTTCAACAGCAGTACGTAAAGCAGCAAGTAAGTGAGGTGAGGAAGCCATCATCGTACGACCAGAGCTACCGAATGCATCCCATTTAGGTAAGTTATCATACGATTCCATAATCCATCTGAAACCTTGATTTTGAGGGTCAATCAAAAGGGGCCAACGAGATGCATAAGTGACAAGAATACCATTTTGAATTGATAAATCATCACGAGGTAAGCCTTGATTATTCCAAACAGCAATATCTGATTCATTAACAAACATAGTATTAACAGCTTGAATGGAAATATCATCAGAGATAGGCAAAGTAGGTTCACAGTTTTCACGTGCATCGCGTAAGAAAGAGTCCAACATCAAGAACTTTCTGAATTCAAAGTTGAAAGGACCCAAATATGAGACAAATGCAGAGGCAACAGCACAATCACCAATCAAACGACGTTTTTGTAAAGCAAAGCGCTTGGCGTCACTTTCCCAACGATCGCGGTTATCTTTGAGTTTTGATAACAAGTCATTAGCTCTTTGCATCTTCGATTGATTCGCTTTCATTTCATCTTGTAACTTTCTTAAACGTTCCATCAAAGCTTCACGTTGAGCATTCAAACGAGACACTTCTTCTTCTGCCATACGTGTTTGTGTAGCAGCAGCATCGAGTTTAGCATTTTCTTGACGTTCTTTTTCTTCAGCTCTCATCTTTTCTAATTGCAGAGGAGCAAGAGCTTTAGATTGAATTTGGAATTCACGCATGGAGTTTGCGAATTTGAACAACAAAGCACCAGTTTCACCAGCAGAGTTTCTTGCATTCGCTTCAGTGAATTCTACATGACGAATGTAAGGTTCTAACAATTCAGCTTGTTCATCCGTCAAAGGACGATCATCAGGATCACTTGAGCGAGAAGACAACAAAGAGATCTTGGCGATTGCATCATTACAAATCGATTTGGTGAATTGCCAATCGAATGGTAAGTGCCACAGTTGACCAGATTTACCAACTTGGAAGGTAGGCTTCCATTTTGTATCATTAGGCATCAACACTTTCTTGTTCAATAAAATACAAATAGCATCAACAATCCAAGGAATCATGGCCGGAGGATTCTTCTTGAGATAGTTAGAAAAGTTAGCAATGTGGTTTTGTGAAGTAGCCAATTGTTGAGCTTGTTCAATAGCTTGTTCGACAGTGGGTTTGACACGAGCAAAAGCTTCGTTAGCCTTAGTAGTTTGGACATAAGCTTCAGCAGCAGCTTTCTTGGCTTTGACTTCAATTTCTTGAGCTTCCTTCTTCTTGGTTTCAGCAATAGCCTTCTTTCTGGCGACTTCTTCAGAAGACACAGTGACAGCTTCTTGAGTCTTGGCGATATTCATAGTAGCGACATGGAGTTCTTCCTTCAGTCTTTCAGTATCATTTTCAGCTTCATGGAGCTTAGCCAAACCTTCATTGACAGCACTTTCAGCAATACTGACTTGCTTCAGTTTTTCGACATACAACTTCTTGAACGAGTCGATGAAAGACAAGTAAGATTTAGGAGTGACATACACACGACGACGATAGCCAGCGAAATATTGTTCACAACCGAGTGAGACAATGTTGTGGACACGAGCAACGTGAGAGACCAATGAAGTGACAACTTTTGAGTCAGCTTCCATAGAAAAATCTTTTCTGTCAGCAATACGATTCTTGGCGACATCGAACAAACCTTCTTCGGGCCAACGCCAGAACCAATCAACAGTACAACCGTTGATGATACCAGGGAAACGACGAGCATTTTCAGCAAACTTTTCATTAGCAGGAGAGAAGCACAAGACAATGTGTAAGTTAGCACGGAAGTGATCCATGAAGTATTGCCATCTCGAGTCAGCGCTTTCAGGATCCATGTTAGCAGGGAGTTTACCTTCATTCTTCTTCTTAATCATTTGTGGTCTCACTTCAGATGCCATCATTTCTCTTTCTTCTTTGGTCATACAAGAGAGGACTTCACCAGTAGTCAACAAGGCGTTGATGTATTCCAAAAATTCTTCTTGTACAATATCAGTTTCGTAGATGATCCATGTGATGGGGACAGGCTTTTGAGAGAGCTTTGTGTAGACCTTCTTGATATCATCCAAGAATTCACGTGTTCTGTATGCACGAGTGACAGAAATTTGGAAAATATCATGACCAGCAATGAAAGCAGCTAACTTGGTCAAGGATTGACGACCACTACCACCGACACCGACCAACAACGCACAACCACGAGGCATAGCAATGATACGTGAGATGCGAATCAAGTGTTCGAGTGCAAAAGTGAACAAGACCAAGTCCATAGCTTGCACTTTAGGACGTTGATTGTAACGTTCGAGTTCAAGGTTGGCCTTTCTGTTGAGTTGTTCGTAGTCAGTGACACGTTCATAAACCTTTTCAGCAGGAGTGCTTTCACCATGTTCATCGAGTGTGTCGTTACGTAAGAAGGTAGTCCAATAGTTGGGACCCTTTTGACCTTCACGAGCAAACACTTGCACAGCGAAATCACCCAAGTAAGCCTTGATGACGTGGTTCATGATGAGTTCAAACTTGGTACGATCAGGTTGATCAACGAGACGATCAGCCAAGACACGTTCACATTCGTGACGCCACAAGAGTAAGAAATCATCAGGGGTCTTGATGATGGTTTCATTCTTTTGTAAAGGTTGAGTCTTGGGATACATCAAACCTTGGAAGATGCGTGACAAATCACGCATAGTGAAGACGTAGTGGAAGCGGGAAGGAGTCGGCAAGAACTTTTCGCGGACAGCTAACCATAATTCAATAGTAGCATGTGTGACCATGTTCAAGAGACCTTCCAAGTGTTGATCACGTGAGAAGACACCACGCAACATAGAGCCATAAATGTTATCAATAGCTTCTTCTGAAGGAGTCGCCATATTGAAACAGAAAAAGTGACGCTTGAGACGATTAGGAATATCATTACGACCAGCACCAGGTTGGTTCATAGCACCAACATAAGTGATAGCATCAACCATCATCAATTCAGGCTTTTCAATACGAATGTTGTAGAGACCTTGATCTTCAATCAAGAAACGGACAGATTCCAAAGTAGGTTGATCACCCCACTTGTTGGGTTCAGGCATAGACAAGTCATCTAAGAACAAGATCATCTTACGATCATAAGGAGGAACAAATTGACGACCACGCTTAGTCAAGTTAAAGAAGAGAGAATCTTGGAACAAGACAGTAGAAGTCAAAGAAGAGAAGTTCATCTTGTACAACATGTATTGTTGACGGCCACTGGTCTTTTGTTGTTCAATCAAATCAGTGACGAATTGCATGACAGCAGAGGTCTTGGCGGTACCAGAGGAACCCAAGACTAAGCAAGGACGACCAGCCAAGTGAATCAAGTTCAACAACTTCTTGGCGCGAACGGAGTCGACAGTAGGGATGAGTGAAGTAGAGAAGTCGAAGGTCTTGCGATCGAAAGTGTAGTTAGGAGCTTCCCATCTCATCATCTTGAGGGCACGGACAGCCTTACCAGAAGAAGGTAAGACTTGATCTTCTTCCTTGTCACCAGGGTGGTAGTCAAAGAAGGTTTCACCATCCTTGCAAGGGTTGATGTCAGAGCGAGTGGAGGTCATTTCCTTGAGTTTCAATTGGAAGCGGAGACGATCCTTATCTTCCAACAAACCACCAAAAGCCCAAGCAAGAGAGTAGACAAACAAGCGTTCAAATGAGAGAGCAGAGAGAGAGGCACCCTTGTCATTGGCTTCGACAGAGTAATAAGCAAGTTGACCGTTCAAGAGAGACAAGAAGTTGGCAACCAAGTGAGAGACGGTTGTGGTCAAGACAAGAGTGTAATCACGAACAGTAGAGAGTAAGAATTCAGGAGTAATGTAGTGTTTGAAGAGAGGAGTGAAAATCTTTTGAAGAGGTTCATGATTCTTTAACCAAGCATCAACAAGAGGTTCATAACCCAAATCATCTTCAGAGACGAAAATAATACCAGCACGTGAGACAGTAGCTAAAGAAGCGTTACGCAAATCTTCAGCTTCAAACAACAAACGCACATTATCAGTCATGACGTGACGAGGGCATGAGCCGACAGTGAAGACTTTGTTGTCATCCAAGACAGTGTTGAGGGATTCGACCCACAACGTATCAACAGGACCATCACACACAATCCAAGTAGGACGTTCAGTGATAATGTTCTTGGTCTTCCAAATGTGTGAGAAGACACCTTCAATGGTGTCACCTGTGGTAGGATCAATTTTACCATACAAGTTGAGTTCAGGGACAGTCTTGGGGTTCAATCTCACCCACTGATATTTGCTCGAGTTCTTGCTTTCTTCATCAGCAGCACTATCATCAATGGACATGGCCTTCAACAAGACAGTCATGATAGCAGTCTTACCACCACCAGAGGGACCGATCAACATCAAACCGTGACGGACTTTGTGTGTTTCAAAGAGTTGTAAGACCTTTTCCACCCACTTGTTGTAGACGATGAGTTTATAAGGTTCATTGTTGCAAACTTGTGTGATCTTTTCACGTAAGTCCAAAATTTCCTTACGTTCATCTTTGGTTTCAATGGAGAGTTGGAAAATATCAGTCAACAAGTCATTGAACAACAAGACATCACTAGAAGTGAGCTTAGAGAAGTTCATGTTACGTAAAGTACGCATGAGCAGAGAACGTTCAGTTTGTTGACGATAGTCATCATCTTTGGAGGTGGAGGCGCCCTTAGCAGCAGCCTTGTCTTTCAAGTTAGCAGGCTTAGCAGTGGCGTTGAGAGCGGCCTTGAGTTCTGCAGCCTTTTCATCTTCCTTGAGTTGTTCACGCAAGTTAGCACCAGCAGTACGCAAGACAGACAAAATGTTACGAAGACCGAAATCATAATGTTGTTGTTTGGATAATTGCAATTCACAAAGACCATACAATAAATTAAATTGGACAGACAAAGGTTCATTGTGTAAGAAACCAACAGAAGCCAATTTTGTCTTGATAATAGTATCTCTGTTAGGAACCATCATAGAGACACCACGGAAAAGAGCTTTCAAGTTTTCAGGTAAACGTTGACGACCAGCATAGTCAGGGTTCATAGTAATGAAGACACCACATTGTGCATCCAAACGCAATTCCTTTTCTTCACCAGGGAATTGGAAAGATACAGGGACATTAGGTTGTTGGACAGCAATACGCTTAGCAATCATAATGGAAGAGATTTGTGCAGCAACAACAGACAACACATCTAAACGAATACGATTGAATTCATCGAAACAACCCCAAGCACCAGACATACAGATACCCTTGAATTGAGCAGCCATACCAGCAGCGTTCATTTGATCATCACCATTGAAGACCATGACGAGCTTACCATATGCACGACCCAAATCTTTGACTGTTTCAGTTTTACCGGTACCAGCGGGACCAGCAGGGGCACCACCAAAGTTCATCTTGATGGCTTGTGACAAGGACATGTAACAACGATCTGTCAAATCAGTAATGACAAGACGTTCCTTGCAACCCAAGTATTCATAGCAATAGATTTGTGAGTAATCAGCAACGTGCACATAACAATCATTATATTCCCAACGACAACGTAAGCGCTTGAGCCAGTTGAAAGCTTCAATAGGTTTTTCAGGTTTACCTTCCTTTTCAAACATAGTCTTCAAATCACGTACGACACTAAAGTGATTCAATTGAATAGTAATTAATGTTTCAATCTTTGTACGATCAAGCTTCTTGGCAATATCACCTAATGTTTCTTGTGTGAGTGTATCCAAAATATTCTTTTGATTCTTCAACACTTGATCCAAATTGTTGTTCATGAGTGCATGGGTCACTTCATAATTCCACAAGAATTGAATCAACAACAAACAAATTTGACCAGGCATAGCAATGATGGATTTCATTTCTTCAATCGCTTTACCATGCATCATACGCATAGCATCCTTGTGTGCTTGAAAAATCTTTTCTTTCAAAGTCGAACGCATAGTAATCATCAAGTTGGATAACCAAGTTTCGATTTCACGAGGCAAGAAAGTAATGTAGTTGGACAGAGGAACTTCTTCAATTTCATCACCCTTCTTACCACCGCTCTTGACAGCTTGCATAGCCACAATATTACCACCATCAAAACGTACACGATCAATCGAGTCAGTAATCTTGGAGAAAATATTTTGTACTAATTTTTGATCGGAAGCAGAAGCCAAAATTTCAAGCAAGACTTTGTTATCAACGAAATAAAAGCGTGCAAAATTCTTTCTCTTCGTTTCCAAGTACACATCTAATTGCTTTTGACATTCATCGAAGTCCTTGCCAATAGCAATCAATTGTTGTTCAAAAAATTCTTGTGTCAAACAAGAACGAACCAAACCAATAGATGCAGCACGTTCCATCAACTTCAAGAAGGAAGCAGATGCAGCAGAGAATTGACCTTGTTGAGCTCTCATGTTCTTGGCAATATCACCACCAGCAAAGACAGGTTCGAGAGTCAACCAAGAGCCTTGGACAGTTTGCCATTTCGCTAAGCGTTCTTCCATTTTATCTAAATTTTCTTTCCATAATGAGATACGTGATTGGAAATATTCACGAGACGCTGAGTTCATCATCATGACAGTCAACAAGTGTTTGCGTGATTCTTCGAGACGTTCTTGAATATCAACAATACAAGCAAACGACAAGACACAGTTGGGAGGAATGTTCTCACGACGTGCAGCGAACGTAGGGGAAGTGAACTTGAACGAAAAGTCGTTCCACAAGGCTTCAATGGCGTTCAATGAAGATTTGATCTTGTGTTGTTTAGCAGCCAAATCAGCAATGTTACTAATGGCTTCTACATGCTTGTTCAAATCAACAGCCATGACTTCCTTGAGTTTCATACCATTGTGGTTAGAGAAATCATGCTTGGTCAAACTAGAGACTTCGTTCCAATGACGTTCTTCAATGGATTGATCAGAGAGTTTACCAACAAGAGGAAGAGTAGCCTTGAAGTTATCAATTTGTGCAGAGATTTCTTGATAAGCACGGAAGGCACCAAAACGTTGTTGTTTTTGATTTTTGATTTTATCTAATTCTTCAACATCTTCAATCATACGATCTCTTTCCATCACGACTTGTGTCCACATGTAGTTGGAATAACGATCAATTTGTGTGGTGACTTGAGTGTAGATATTGTACAACATTTCCAAGTTATCAAGATCCGATTGAGTTTGTTTGATTTCAGGATATTCTGTACGAGGCATACCAAACAATTGTTCCCCAGCTTCATACACTTGAAACTTACGTTTGATGGTATCAAATTCTCTTTGGAATTTCTTCAAACGTGTAATAGCTTCAGAAGCAGCCAAATCCGTCTTGCCAGGACCTTCAGCCAAATAACGACCTCTGAATTCACCAACATAAGACTTGAAGACACGAACGTTTTCTAACAATTTTTCTTTGTTCTTGGCTTGCGCACGTGCGACTTTGTCTTGAATTTTTTGTGAATTTGCTAATAACTCTTTCCAACTGTTGTTGACGAGTGTGATTTGGTCACCATCAATACGATAACGTTCATCAGAAGAAACAAGACGCTTGGAAGCAAAACGTTGTAAAATCTTGAAACGTTCAGAAATGGAAGCAAAACCAAGATGAATCCAAGTTTGCATGGAACGAACTTGTTTTTGAGCATCCATCAATTGTTTCAATGTTGTAAAATCGTTCGGTTCATCGTTCTTCAATTGAGTCTTGACATCTTGAATTGTATCTTGAATACGTTCCAAATCGACTTTTGTATCTTCTTGTAATTTCTTGGTGTATGTGAAAATCCAGCGGTCTTCAATCATGTTGGCAACAGTGACAGAGAATTGACGTACACGGAAGACTAACCATTTGAAGTACATATCAGAGAGAGACATAATTTGATTTTTAGCTGCAGAAAAGATAGTCAACTTTTCAACCATATCTTCCAAGATAGGGGCAGGTTTGGTAGATTCAACAAATTGTTGATAATCACGTTCAGGTTCTTCACGCCAGTACTTGTTGAAGCTTTCCAAAGGCTTGAGTTGTTGACTTGCTTGGTTGCGTACAACACTACAAGCTTGTTGGAAGGTCTTGGTGAATTCGGTGACCGGGACTTGATCGAAGGGGATAGAGGGACGACGCTTCTTGGTGATGGCATCAACACCCCAATCATGTACACGAGTAGGGATGTTAGCTAATTCAACACAAGTGCTTTCCAAGACAACATACACATCATCCATTGTAGGGTTGAGTAACAAGACTTGACTCTTGAGCTGTACATTGACTTCAAACAAAGCGGAGGGAGGGGTGGATTCGACTGTAGCAGCAGAAGATGAGGAAGCAGATGAGGCAGGTTGAGCGGAGCCACTAGCAGCAGCGGCAGCAGCGCTAGCATTACCACTTTCTTCAGAAGCAACGAGAGAGGAAGCAGGGGCAGTAGCGGTGGCGACACGCTTGTTCAATGAGTAGAGAGCAGTTTGGACAGCAGTGTGGATAGCTTCTTGGACACGCTTGCAATAATCAGAGCGGAAAGTGTTTTGAACGTCCTCAGTGATCTTGGGGATGTTAGGGGTGGAGAAAGGATAAGAGAGGATGGCTTCAATGAGGTCATCAACAGCACGAGACACTTCCTTGGCACGCACATCAATGAAGGCAACAGCAGCTTCCATTTGTTTCTTTTGTGATTGAGTGAAATCGTACAAAGTGAAGGTGTGAGTGTGAGGGAGGGTGAGAAGAGCGGTAGTGCGGATGAGTTGAATGTTCTTGTCGATACGGTTTTGAATGATGTCATTCATTTGAGTGATCAAATATTCAAATCTTGACAAGACATTGCCCAAGTTAGCAATGAACGACTCGACGTTCATGGACGTCCAGGTGACTTGTGTCAAAGCAGGGTAGATGACACTGTCAAGATCAGCAAAATGTTGAGCTAACAATTGTTGATAAGGCTTGGAGGCTTCACGAATACGTTTGTAGATAGAGAGTTGCAGAGCAAGTTGACCGTGATATTGTTTGAGTTTTTCTTCCAATAATAAGACGATTTGGACAGTCTTGGGTAAGTAGCGTTGGTAACCCATGGCCTGCAAGTGCTTGGCTTCATGCATAAGTCTCAAAATGTTCAAATCAAAGTTGATGTGTAATTCTGTACCATCACGTTGAGCAGAAGATGTAGAGGGTCTGAGAGAGGAGCTCAAACTAGAAGAACCATCTACACGAGAGGCATCCTTCAACAAGGTAGCACGTAAACCACGCTTAGCAATATCAACAGTTTGTGTCCAGATGTTGAACCACAGACGTTCTTGTGTGACGAGATCAGTCAACAAGCTGTTGTAAGATTTGACTAAAGTAGAAGCGAAAGTCTTGTCAGCAGCTCTGTCCTTGTGTTTAGGGAAGAAGACAGTCTTCTTTTCCAAGAACATCTTCATGGGGATTTCAACTCTGCGGAAAAGTTGACGGAGGAAGAACATGTTGGCAGCGATGCTGGTCATGTTACGAGGGGCACGTTGCTTGCCATCTTGACGAGGCTTTTGAGCGTTTTGAGCATAGTTATCTTGGAAGTAGAGTTCTGGTGAGTCACGCTTGCCTTCAAAAATGGCACGTGTATCACTAATCAAACGATCAAATTCACGGAAACGTTCAGACCACTCACGATCCAAGTGTTCAACAAGAGGTTCTCTGTGAAGGACATCTTGGTATTGTCTGAGAAGTTGTACTTTCTTTTCCAAAGTGGGCATGAGGGAGACAGATTTGGAAATGAATGAGACAATCGAGTTTTCGAGAGAAGAGTTTTGCATAGTGAATTCGACGAAATCACGTTCAAAGACAGTGTTGGTGTAGTCTAAGAGATCGTGAGCTTTGCTCTTGAAGTTGTTGATAAGTTCATTAAAGCTAGCAGAGAGTTCTTGTTGGAAATTATCAATTTGCTTGGATTGAAGAGCACGGAATTGTTTGATAGAGGAGAACATGTCAATGAGCTTTTCGAGACGACGCTTGAATTTAGCAAAGTGATCGAAGATGGAGGTTTCATTGAAAGAAAAGTGAGTACCCTTGAGATTCTTCTTGATGTTAGCATATTCTTCTTCATATTTCGCATGTAAATCAATAGCAGCTTTCATGTTAACAATGACAGTGTTGGGGTCTTGATCCCACAACTTATCAGCAGCCATGTTAGCATAGATTTGATGTTTGCAACGAGAGATGAGAAGGTTTGTGAGACGTTCAAAGAGGTTGGTCATACGAGCTTCAGTACCAAAGTGGCGGGAAAGAGTGTAGATCATTTTCATAGAGTTCATGACAGTAGGGATGGCAGCGTGGATGATGCCGAGATTTTCATGGTAGAGAGGTTCAATGACTTTTCTCAAATTTTCCAAAAATCTGACATTGTCTTCAGCTTCTCTGAGAGCATCCAACACTAACTGTTTCATATCTTCCCAATCTTCCATCAATTCACGAATCTTTCTGGTCATGCCAATTTCATTGTCTTTGACTGTCTTTTCTTCCTTTTCTTCGAGTTGAGCATTGTGAGCGCGAGCTTCGAGGACACCTTGAACAATCATAGCAGAGTTGGTGCGAAGTTGTTCATCAATGTAAGCAAAGTCGAGGGCGCGCTTGCCCCAATATTCGATGATGACTTCAGGACCTTTGCCATCGTTCTGAAGGAGGTCAGATTCCTTCTTGATGGGGTCACCGAGGGTGAGTGAGGGTTTGGAGGAAGCAGAAGAGACAAGTGCTGATGAGGAGGAAGTACCGCGCAAGTAGGAACCAATGACAGTAATCCAGTCTGTGAGACAGTTCTTGCATGCATCGACAATGTTGGACTTGAGTGCAGCAGGGCCGTAGGCATGGGCAGCTACGGGGACCTCATCAATAATAGTGACAGGGAGGGTCTTGAGAGTGACACTACCCTTGAGGGAGCCCATCTTCTTTTGAACAGTTTCAGCGAATTTGGCAGATTGTTCCAAAAATGCTTGACGTTCTTTTGTTGACAAACCTTTCTTGTCTTGTGCAGAAGCAGCAGCGCTGTTGCTTTCAAAGACATTGGAAGCAATGAGAGGGTTGTAGACAAGGGAAATAGTAGATTGCATTGTTTCGAGTAAATTTGAGTTTAATTCACCACAAACAATATCATTAGCATTAACTACTTTCTTGTCACCATCACGCAAAAAGTACACGCATTTGCCATCGAGTTTGACACCTTCACCATTGGAGACGAAGAGTTCAGGATGGCGACTGCCAGGTTTTGTTTGAAAGAAGAAGAAGAGACGGGGAGAGGGATCGACGCCAGCGAGGAAGGCTTCGATACGTTTGTTTTGTGCAATAAAGAAGGTACGAACCTCATCATCAGGGCGAGTAAGACCCTGGGCGACTTTGTCGCGCATCCAAGGTAAACGAGCGTGCTCAGTCATGTTGATACAACTCTTTGGCGAAAGTAGGGAGAGTGCTCAAAAACAACAGGTTACAGCACTGAACCAAGTTGTTACGACGAGTAAATCAAAGTAATAAAATGTTTAAAATCAGACTCAGTGTGTGAGTTGATTAGATTGCGCCGAGATGTGGCTGCTTCAATCTAGAA
>Ga0255303_1000034_pt1 | contig 14495 bp, 26 predicted proteins | sample MistaT_19_FD_183679 | JGI IMG/M metagenome (GOLD analysis project Ga0255303, IMG submission 183679) | Metatranscriptome of freshwater microbial communities from Mississippi River, Louisiana, United States - Miss_Miss_RepC_8d (Metagenome... | ecosystem: Environmental > Aquatic > Freshwater >...
CAATATTATCTACAAAATATCAATTGTCACTTGATAATAATCATTCATCAATATTCATTAATATACTTACTCCTTTCAATTTCCATAAATTAACTTCCTTTCCTAAATTCTTATCATCATGCTTGCATTTCAATTGTACACTGAACATTTAATTATTATTCAAATCAAATGAATTATCTTCTTTTGTTTGATAATTATAACATGGACAATCATAATATAAATGAGTTTGTTTCTTCACAACTTGTTTCCTTTTATCATCTGACTTCTCATTACATTGTATATTAATTATTGGGAATTCATTATATTAATTACTTTTAGCATCAACATCAAATATACAACCATCTTCTTTATCATATTGTGCTCCTTCTAACTTGAATCCATGAATATATTATCCAACTTGAGGTGGTTGATCAACTTCATGATATTAGACATTTCTTACTTCAAATGATAATTCAATTTCATCTAATGTTTTCTTCTCTTCATATAATGATATCATCTGTAATGTTACTGCATTGAAGAATTTCTTAGGGTTTAAGAATGCACCAATCCAGAAACTCTTAACATTCAACATATCTCTCATTGATGCTCTATTAAATTCAATTTTATCAGTTAATTCCTTCATCCATGATTTTAGATTCTTTGTAGTATATTGTTATTTCCAATTTTCTGGTACTTTATTATCAATTATTGCTAATTTTTCATTATCTGTATCATATGTATATTCACCTAATGCTGATTTCTTCAATAATTTTATTTGTTTTCTTAATTAGTTCAATTATTTATTCCATTCTAAACATTCTTGTTTCAAGAAATTCAATACATGATTTGAATCTTGATCATTAGAATCATAAGTATCTTATTATTCTTTAGCATCAATATCATTTGGTATTTCACTTTCAATTTTGTCATATATTTCTCCTAGATTATAATCTGATGATCTATTCAATTTATCTAGACTAAATATTCTAATATCTTTGATTAGTTTAAATGTTTTTTCTGCATTCAATCTTAGTTCAATATGTGATGATTTCATTAAGAAATCAAAGTTTGGTTTATTACTAATCATATCAACAAAGAAGTGTATTATCTGAGGTTGAACTTCAATATCCTTATCTATATCTAATGTATCAATATATTCCTTTGGTAATCTGATATAATCAAATGTATATTCTAATATATCCTTTGCATATATTTGTATAACTTCTAAATCTAATTGATTATCAACATATGAACCATATATATAGTTAGCAACAAATTTACTTAGATTTTGGAATGTAATCATTTTACTAATTTCCTCCTTTGAATCCTGATATAACTTACTTGCAATGTTTACAGCTTGATTAGCTAATTTCAGCACACTAATTAAATCAATTTCATTAAATTCTATTTTACTATTAAATCCATTATATTTTAATTATGATCTCTCAGTTAATACAGCATGTAATAATGTAGTTGAGAATATCATTCTTTTATCAATTGGTTTACCAACTAACAACTTACATTTCTCATTTGACTTATAATCAAATTCATCTAATGCTAAATCTATTGTTTGTCTTAATTGATTCATAATTCCTATTTGTTTCTCAAAACTGAATTTAAGAGTATTATATAATAAACTAACTGGGAATTCATTAAATTCTTCTGTCACAATAAATATCTTCAAATGAGAATATTTCTCTATATTTCTGGATATCTCTTTGATATCATTTTCTAAATTGGTTAATTATTTTCTATATAAATGACAATTATCAATATAGATCCATCTATTCTTATTAGATTTAATTATTTCTTGTATTGATCTTGTTAATTTACTTTTATTTGGTTCATATATCTCACCTAATGATAATTTTAGTAATTCAATATTACCATCATTTTTCTCAGAATCACCATTAAGATCATTTAATTATTAATTAATATATTGATCTGGGAATGTTCCTGGTTCTTTAATGAATACTATAATATTATTGTTATATGTTGAAAATACTTTACCTAATGATGGCATACCCTCTGGTAATTATTCTTCTCCTAAATTCTCTTTGATAAAATCATTAACAAATTCAATAAATTTATCTGGTCTTAATATCTTACAGATTAATAATTTACATAAACTATCAGGTGGATTCTTACCCCATACTCCAGGTAATTTTGTAATATCTGGTTTATTATACCATGAATACCATTCATCTGTTGATAGTTTGAATCCTGATATTAATCCTTTTAGTTTAGGTAACTTCTGTTCTATTACAATCATTTGTTCCCATTGAACATTATTAACAAAGTTGAGTGAATTTGGTTTCAATTCTAAATTACCCTTTCCTGGTTTCTTCTCATATATTAAATCTTCATATATTTACTGCCATTATTATTCATCAATCTTACTCTTACTTAATTCTTCATCTTCAAACAATATTCCAGTTGTTCTTACTGTAAATAGTAAACTTAATAATATCTTATGCTCATTCTTCAATGCTAATTCTGCATATTTATATATACTAAATCTAATCTTCTTATTTATATCATCAATTCTCTTATCATGTTGTTGATCTTATGATTTAATCTTATCATTCTTAACAAATGATTCCATATTAGCCCTAAATATTTCTCTAAAATTCATAATATTGAATTGTTACATTGGAGATATTTTACTAATATCATATAAAATAAATTATAATTTAGTTCCTAATTTAGCAACTCTTTCATTAGTTTGTTTATTCTCATTAAATGATTTATTTTGAACTTCAAACAAACTAATTGTATTCTTCAATTCTTCATTTGAATTCTTACATTTCTCTAAATCATCTCTAAATTGTTTATTACTTAGGAAGTCTATCTCAGTTATTAATTGATTTAGTATATAATCTTCATAATCTTTCAAATCATTCTTCTCTTTATTTATTGAATTTATCTTTTTAATATGTTCATCAAATTTATCCTTGTACTCAATTTTATACACTAAGTCTAATAATTGTTTCTCTAATGATTCAGGTTTTAATGTGAAATTAATAATATTCATTCTAGTTACAATATCTTGATTAAGTATTACATTATGTTGATGATTCAGTATAAATATCTTAAACTTATTATTATATTCTAATTCTGCTTCATTAAATTATACATTGTAATTGTGTTGTTTCTCATATTTCTTATATATATTTTTATCAATAATATTATCTAATAATGGATCAATATTACCATTAATATCATTTACTAATATAGTCTCACCATTAATTATTGCTTGTTCAACACCTCTTAATTAACTATCTCCTTCTGGTTTATCAAATATTTACTCTTGTTTAATATTTAGTTGATTAATTAACCAATCCTTAGCTTGATATTGTGGATCTATAATATAACATGTTCTATGACTATTCAATGTAATTATTGCATTTTCAATACTAACATCATCATTAGGTAAACCATTCTCATTCCATGTAAATATTTCATTTTCACAATTGAATAATTTAGTTATTGAATAATTCTTACTAAACTTAAATCCAGTTGTACCTAGTTTATTTTGGAATATTGTATTTAAATTGTTTCTATCTTCTTCAAAACATACACCTAAATATATCATTGTTGTTGCAGCTAATATTGAATTACCATCAACATATTGTTTCTCTTCATCTAAACCATCTCTAATTTCGGTCCACTTAACTTTCTCATCTTTCAATTTATATAACATGTTTGAGAAATTATTAGCATCAGTTTCTAATTTATCTAATTCTGCTTCTAAATCTAATTTGGATTCTTCCATATCTTTAATTGTGTTATTTAGTGTATCAAACTTTGATTTCAATTCATCTAATTGTCTTTCTAAATCTTCAACTTTCTTTGTTGATTCTTCTAATTTTCTTTTTTGTTCTTTCTCCTTCTCAATCTTTGGTCCAAATACTTGTGATTGTGCTCCATAATATTCTAATTTCAATATCCATGAAGTGAAGTTACCAACAGCTTGAGATTTCTGCTTCATATAATTAGGATTGAAATTAGGCTTCTTAACTATTTTATCCAACTTTCTTAATTCTTGTTGACTTGGTGGTTCCTTAATTGATTCTTTCTTAATCTTCTTGAATGCTTCTGGCATAAATTTCCAATCCTTCAATCCAAGTATTATTTTAGTTGCATTAACTACTTCCTTAATATCTTGATTTATTGATTCTTGTGATCCATACTTGAACATCTCAGCAATATCTGAATCTGATATCTTTCTTAATTCTTGTTCAACATTCTTCAGATGTGGTTCAATTTCTTTCATTTGTAATTCTAATTCATTCTTCTTTGATTCCCATAGTGTTTTTAGACTTTGTTGCTTAATCTTCTCATCTGATTGTTCTTTCTCTTTAGCTTCTAAATCTGCTTGGTGATTCTTCAATTCGGTCTTCTTCTGTTCAATTTCATCTTGTTTCTCTTTAATCTTCTCTCTTTGTTGTGTAATCTTTCTTGTTGTATCATCTATTTTCTTCTTAGCTTTATTTAATTGTTCAATTCCATCATTATACTTCTTTAGATTCTTCTCTATTCTCTCATTCTCATTTTGTCTGTATAATAATACATACTTCACAAAATCAGATAAGTGTCTAGAAGTGATTACATTTACTTCATTAGAGTTGGTATTTTGAATTGTCTTATTTTGGAATTAATTCTCAACTTCATTATAACTTTCAATAATTTATGTTTTAATATTAGTAACAAAATTATTATCATAATCTTTGAATTCAAATCTCTTTAGATAACATTCAACAACATCTGATAATGCATATCTTGGTATTGAATTAAATACTATTGTTGTTGAATCATTAAATATTGATGGATAATATTTTATTAATTTCTTGAAATTTGGTTAATTTAGATTGAATTTAATTACTACTTTAAGATTCTTCTTCAAATTTTGATGTTACATCTTATATTTAGTATGGAAATCATATGATTCAATTTCTGGATTTTCAGATTCTAATTCTCTCACAATATGTAATTTCTCTTCATGTGTATATTATAATGGAAGATCACCATGATTGAATAATTAATTAATATCATCAGCAATTCTTTCATCTGATAAATCATCATCTTTCAATATTACACATTTCTTATTATGATCTCTGTTTAATTTACTTGTACCAGTTGTTACTATAACTTCCTTCATTTTATCATAAAATTTAATTTATTTCTTTGATGTTTCAATTTTGATCATTTCAATATTATCATATATGAAACATGCAATTTTAGTTGATATTTCTCTTCCAAGTCCTTTATATCCTAATTGAATACATTAACCTTTCTCAAAGAATAATACTCTTAAGACATAACATATTTATCTTAATGCTTCATCAAATAATATATAATCAATCTTATTTCTCTTATTAGTCTTGTCATGATTATAATTAGCAATCTTATCTTGTAAATATTCCATTACATTATCTTACTTATCTGTTTTATCATCTTATTCCCATACATCATTATAATTACTAAATAAATACAATGGTTGTGAATATAATTCATATTGTCTATAACCTTCTGAATAGAAATGGTTTACATGTGAACCTTCAAATTGTTTCAAATCTTTCTTCTCTGTTTGTGAACATATAATCTCAGTCATATTATCAAATTATGATTTAATATCATTAGAACTTGTTAATCTATCTAAGAATACTCTATTACACTCATTAAATAACACTTTCATAAATTGATCATTACCAACTTGTATCTTCATATCAATACTAAATATACCTTTATATACTCTCATTATATCTTTCATTGTAAATATATAATGTTCTTTATTCTTACCTGGTTTGAATTTATTCTCCATCATTCTCAATATTTGAACACTTATTTTACTTATTACATTTTCAATAAATTTAGTATCCTCTATCTTCTTAACTTTCTCAATCACTAATAATTATATAGCATGTACTTATTGTGCATCTTCAACTTGGTGCATATAGAATTTCAAGAATTTATTACAAAATCTTGAATCTAATGTTGTAGAATCTTAATAATTTTGATTAGCAATACAAATTAGAGGATTATAATCTAATGTAGTCCATTTTAGAGTATTTTTATCATATAAACCCTTATTTTCAAGATATTATCTGAAGAATTCATCTGTACCTCTGATACCATAAGAATCTTTCCTTGGCATATTAACATCATCAATAATGAAACACATCTTCATATTAGCATCATAATTAACTAATTTTCTTCCCATCTTTACATATAAATTAACAAATTAATTATATAATTTACTACAATTATATCCATTTAAGAATTTAATATAATTATGTTGATAATGTTCATTCATTAATTCTAATGTTTTGACAACTGTTAATGTTTTAGCATTTGCATGTTGACCTAATATCAATAAATTCAATGGTTTTGGTTGGTGTAATGCTATATTTATGAAATGAATCAAATATTATACATTCAATGTTGGTAATATAATATCATTCAAATTATTGGTCATAGATAAGAATGGTTCATTAGTTACATGATCTAATCTCTTAAATTCACTCTTACCATCTAATACTAAATAATCATATATCAAACCTTGACCAGGAGGGAATACATCTTTGATATGTCTCAAGAATTAATCAAATCCCTTTCTATCTTTAATAAGGACACCTATTGATTTAACAATTGCACAGAAGAAATGTTTTTCTAAATTATTATTGAATTTCATTATTTCATCATTTAATAAATTATCAAAATCTAAGTTCATTTGGAAATCTTTAGTTGATTCATGGAAGTAGAATATGAATGTATGAATAAATTCAGATTTATTTATTGGAATTTCATATGTGAATTTATCAAAATCATTCAATACTTTTTGTAATACATTCTTAATTAACATATCAAATTGTTCACATAGATGTTCATTTGAGAATGAATCTTTCCATTCAACTAATTTATTCTTCAAGTAATTATCATCTATTGAGAAATAAATAATACCAAGTCTACTAACAGTTGATGGAGTTACATTCTCTAATTTGGATGTTTCAAATAATAATTTCATATTATTAGATATTTTGATTCTATTTCCATTAGCTAATGTTAATGTCTTAGTATCATCTAATATACTATTCATAGATTCAAACCATTTACTATCAATAGGTCCATCTAAATGTATCCATTTCATCACTTGTTCATCTAATTCATTAATGAATGTTGATAATTCTGTATCTGACATATTTAACTTCACTGCAAACTTTCTAAATATGAATCCAAAAATACCTTCATTCCATGAGTCTCTAACATATGTACCATATAATTCATCAACATTATATATTTTTGGATTTATTGTTTTTAGATCAACTAATCCATGATTTTCTACTTTATCTGCTAAATTACTCATATATTTTAAGAATAATTAATAATTTTCTGACTTATTTGATTTCTTATCATCATTTTCTTGTTTCATTCTATATTCAATATTTGATCTCTTCTCCTTAACATATGCATTCCATTTCTCAATACCTTTCTTATGAATAATATTCTTAACCATTTGAATTGTAGATGTCTTACCTGTGAATGGTTCTCCAAGGAATACTATTCCACTTCTAATATTCAATTAATTCTTAAATTCCATTATTTTACTTTCAATCAAATTACTTATTAACAAATTCTTTGATGATAATTCATCCTTAATAACTTTATTATATTCTTCTTTGGATTGTTCATATTGTTTATCGATTAAACTAATAATATTAGGTGCGAAACAATTATTGATAATCTTATTATATATATCAATATCTATACAATCTAAGGATGGTTTGATTATATAATTCAATGCTTGTAATAATGATAATTGTGTTTCTTGTTTTAGTAAATCCTTCTCTTCATTAGAATTCAACAAAATATTATTCTTTTTATTATTGAATGTATTCTTCAATCTGTTTGATGCAAATTACATTACTTGTTTAATGTTTCTCAATGAAAAGTCATATTTTCTTTTATCTAACACATTCTCTAAATTATTGAATATAATGAATAATTTCTTAGCAGTATCCTTTGGTCTATCAAAGTTATTTAGTTCAAATACTACTTCAGCTATTCTTAATGCATCTGGTTGTACCATCTTAATTTGTCTAAATAATGACTTAATATTATCAGATAATTCAAATCTTCCAATTGATGAACTTGGATTCATAGTAATAAATTATGCATGATTAATGAATAGATTTTGATTATTGGATGTTCCCTTAGCTAAATCTGCTAACATTCTCTTCTTCTTTTCTTCAAATTCAACAAATGATGTTGATATTATTGAAAGATTCTTAGTATTAATTCTATTAAATTCATCAAATATACCAAATACTTGAGATTAGAATATACCCATAATAAATGTTTATATGAACTTTAATGATACATCTTCACTACAATTAAATACCACAGCCATTCTACCCATAATTCTAGAGAATTCTTTGATTGTTTCTGTCTTTCCTGATCCTGGATTACCATAAATACCTACTCCTTTGAATAACTTCAATGCCATTGCTGTGCTTAACCAACATTTCTCTGTTAATGGTGTTACTATTAATCTCTGAGTAATACCTAATTATTCATAACCATATTTCAAGTAGAAATTATTATCATAAATATACATTCTTATTTCAGAACAATTCTCACTTTCCTTCTTAAATTTGAATATAGATTGCCACTCGAATGATACTTGAGTAGAAATATTCAAATCAGTATAATCTTGTAACCATAATAATGTAGTCATAATTTGAGTTGCTTTATATCTTAATTCACTCTCTTGTTTGAATAATGTCTTTAATTCTTTAATAGTATTTAATACAAACATTATCTTCTTATTCTTTGATGTTTTCTTCTTATTGTTCTCAATTGTTCTACTTTCTAATTCTTCTCTCAATATTATCATGATACCTAATATTATTAATTGGAGTGGATAACTCTTCAACCATTCCTTGAAATTATCTGTCAAATTAGATCCTTTATTACCACCTTCAATCTTATTTTCAATATTAGTTTTCTGCTCACCATACTTACTTAGGAATGATACTAGTTTAATTTGGAGATTCTTCTTAATTGATTCTTCCATTTTCTTCAACCAATTTTCAATATTAGTTTCCTTCTTGAATTCAACAAAATCTTTCTCAAAGTTCAATTCTTCTATTTCATTATCAAAGTATGAACTTACACCAACTATTTTCTTCTTGTTTAATTCTTCATTAATCTTCATTCTATCAATGCCAGAGAATAATTTATTTATTTATTTTTGGATTAATTTTGGATTATTAGAATATCCTATAATTCTCAATAAATCATAATCTGAAACAAAATAGAATCTATAAAATTGATTCCTAATTTTAGCTAATTAATCTTCAATTTTCCTTAATCTATCTTCAAAGTTTCTATCTAACTTTGCTAAATCTTTAGCTAATTCAGGATTAGATAATGCTTCTTCAACTGATGATTTATTTCTTATCTTCTCAATTAATCTAATGAAACTCTTTTCAAAATTCTTGAATGGACCTTGTACTGTATTCAATATTAATGGTGAATCTTGAACTAATGAAAATGCTTCTTTAAGATTTAGATATTTCTTTTGGACTTGTAATAAGAATTCAAATGAATCAATAATATTAGTTAATTTCTTCTCCCAAATTTCAATATCTTTCAAGAATTATTTCTCAAATCCTGATACTTTATATTTACCTAATAATTCTGTATGTTGATTAAATACATTCTCTAATTCTTGTTCCTTTGATATCTTGAATATCTTATTTTCATTTTTGAATTGTATTTCAGTGAAGTTCAATTTTATTGATTGCCACTTTACTCTAATATCTTCCAATCCATCTTCAATCTCTTTCTCCTTAACTGCCTTCTTAGATATATCCTTAATTCTTGAATCATTAGCTAACAATTCAGGTCTTGAAATCAATTCAAAGTTGAAGTCTTGATGATGAGGTGTTAAGAATTCCATATTAGTAATTTGTTCTTTCATTTGACTCCAATGTCTTTCTCTCAATGCATGATTCTTTAGATCTTCAATAATTGGTATGGTTTTTTGGAAGTTATCAATCAAATCCATTAATAAATTAAATAATTCAGATTGTTTCATTGACTCAATATATTTCTTAATCTTATCTTTGAATTAGTTACATATCTCTTGTAATTCTACAGTTCTTAGTTCATTATAATGTGTTTTATATAAGTATTTTTGTTTGTTATCATATTCAACTTTAATATTCCATATTTCTCTCAATGTTTGTAGATTAACTTCTAAATACTTAAGATCTTCATCACTAGTATATAATTTCTTATAATTAATATCGAACATTTTGATTCCAAAATATATATGTTTACTCTCATAATCTCTTTGTTCTTCAATTTCCTTACTTATAATATTTATCTTCTCCATTGCTTGTTCATATGTTAACTCTTTATTATCTGGTCTACTAGATTCATATGATGCTTTCAATTCCTTAATTGTTTCTTCAAATTTCTTCAATGCTTTGAAGAATAGGTCTTTGATTTTTTGTTTCTTATCCATCATACTTGAGTTATTAACTTCAATTTGTTTATCAATTTCAGATTTAGTTTGTTCTAATGTTGTCCAACCTTCCATAATATGTTCAGGTAATTTAGTATCAGTATCCTTCTTACTTAAGAACTCAAATGCATTCTTAACATAATTATAATTATCATATAATTCATTATATTCCTTCTTCTTAGTTATTAACTCAATCAATTTCTTCTCTCTATCATTGAACTCTTTCAATTGTGGATATTCAATTGGTTCCTTGAATTCTTCCTTAATATCTTTCAATAATTTATTAATACCTTCAATATGATTCTTGAATTTATTTCTTATTAATTCTTTGATATTATTTCTAATATCAGTAGTTTCTAATATTAAAGATTCTTTAAGTTCAGCATTATTAATTTCAATAAATTCATTCTTACCTATAGTATCAATACTAGCAAAATCTTTCAATATTGTTTCAACTTGTGATTCATTATTTAGTAGATCTAATTATTTATCTTGTAATAATACTTCAATCTTACTTTGACCTTTCTTATTTGACCATTCTTTATCATCTTTAGTTAATTTATATTTCTTATATTTATCTTTGAATTACATATTAATTTTAGTTTCTCTTAATTGTTGAACATAATTAATAAATAGATCACTTCCTCTTTCAATTTCCTTATTTATTCTATCTAAATATGATGTTAGTTCTTCATCAATAGTTTTATTCTTCTTGAAACATTGTGCTTCTCTTTGGTCCATAATAATATCTGAATCATAACTTAATTGATTACATTTCTCTTGGAAGTTAGTAACTGTATTCATTACATATTCTAAATCTTTCTTAACAGTATTAATATCAGGCTTGAAATCAATAAGTTATTGATTAGCTTTCCAATATGTGGATATCATTATGAATACTTTAGGTTCTTTCTTATTCTTATCTCCAATAATTGCTTTCTTCATTTCCTCCATTGATCTTCTCATTGAACTAACTAATGCATTCAATAAATCATTATCAATATTTTTGATATATGAATACCATTCTTCTCTAATTATTTTACTCATTTCATCTTTAATTTCTTCCTTTGGTTTATTCAATTTATCAAATGAATCAGATTCAGATTTTAATCTTTCAAAATTAGAGAATATTAATTCTTTGATTTTCTTTCTCTTATCATCAATATCTTCAATAATAACTTTCCAATTAGAATCTTGAATTTGTTTGAACTTAGTAGAATCAACTGCTTTCTTATTATCCAATTTTATTAATTCAGATTCAGATATTGATTTAATTATTTCGAATATTTTTTGATTATTATTCTTATAGAATCTAATAACTTCTTTAATTTTGATTCCATAATCCTTGAACTTCTCAATAAAGTTACTCTTAATATCTTTATAATTATTATTCCATTTAAGATCATTTCTTGCTGGTTGTAGTTTATTTTGTAATTATGACATAATCTGAGTGAATAATCCTTTATTCTTATCATCTTCAACTTCTGCAACAATTTCATTGAATAAGTCAACTATTTGACCCACTGAATCCTTCTTTACTACTAATTCTTCTCTTAATCCATATAACATATTTGCTATATTTGGTAATGTGAATTCACCAAATCTCTTCCAAACAATTGCTTCACCTAAATATTGCATAATATTCTTATCAAATGTAGACTTAATTTTGAAGAATTATCCTTCTTTACTTACTTTTATTAATGTTTCATATATTTCATCTTCAATGATCTTCTTCTCCATCTTATTTTTATATTGATCTCCATATAGATTTTCTTCAAGTGAATTCTTCCATGTATCAAAGTTAGACTTAACTTCATTTCTAATAATTGTCATATATTCTTCAATTTCAGCAATAATTCCAGATTTTGATTCATTTGATTTACCCTTGAAATCTAAATCTTCACATTATTATTCTAATATCTCTTGAATTTCCAATAAATCATCTTTCTGAACTTTCAATCTATGATATAATGAATTAGAACATAACGCCTTACCACTATTTCTTGGATATTGTAATGGAATTCTTAAACTCTTCATACCTTCTTTCTTATTGTTATTTTCCTTCAATTTATCATGGAATTTCTTAACAATCTCCAAATCTTCTTGCGCTAATTTAATAATCTTATTACCTTAAACTTTGGTCTTCAAATGGTCTTTAATTGATTTCCTCTTACTAATTAAGAAGAATGAATTCATCAATTATATACATTCTCTTAATGATTTCTGGTTAACAAATGATGAATCAATAATATTACATATCTTCTTCTCCATATCTTTAATATTAGTTCTAAATTTATCAAAATCATCATGCCAATTAGTTGCATGTGTATTTAATATAGTATCTTTCTCATTCTTAACTAATTCTAGTTGATTAATAAAATCTTTCTCAATTTCTCTAAAATTCTTCTTTATCTCTTCTCCCTGAATACCTCCAAATCTTGGTTAATTCTCCCTTATTACAAATTGAGATATACATTCACATATTTCCTTTAGATTATTACATCTTCCAATAAAGTTCTTCATTTGAGCAAACATATCTTGTTCCAAATTACTTAATACTTCCCAATCTAATTCTTCTGGTAATACATTTGGAAATTTATTATCTAAATTATTTTGTTCTCTAAATAATTTGACTGATTCTTTAGTTTTAGAGAATATAACTTTGAACTCTTCTAATATTTTGATAGAATTCTCAACAACATCTTTACATTTATGATATGTACCTTCAAACATCTCATCAATATGACTTTGAATAGCAATCTTACATTTATTCTCTAATGAATCTGCAAATTTCTTCATAATCTCTTTCAAATATTTAGGTTTCCTATAATGATTTGGTGATATATACCACATAATAAATATATTGGTGAATAACTTTGGTATTAAGTCAACAATATTTGATAAATTAGATTTCTGCATTTCTTCAGATAATGGAATAATTCTTGTTAATGCATTATTAACATCTTTAGCTTCTTCAAACCTCTTGATTAATTCTTCTTTCATTTTATTAAATTTATCAATTAATTCTTTCTTATTCTTATATTTCAATACTTCATATATCCTAACTAATTCCTTATTTTCTAGTTGTACAATTAATGAATTAAGATTATTCTTAATCTTATCCCAAAATTTAATTTCTTGATCAATACCAATTAAATTAGTTTGTAATGATTCTTTATTCTCGAAATTTATTTCATTAGATATTTGAATATTCCAATATTACATAACTGATTCTAGTCTTTGTTCTAAATCTTTATCAATATTAAAATCTGATAAATTCTCTTTAGGTATATATAATTTAGTTTGACCTTTTCTTGCAAAGCATAACTCAGTAGTGGTTTGCATAAACTTATGTAAGAATAATAAGAAATCTCTCTTATCATCACTCTCCAATGATGATAATGCATTAAAATGAGGTATATAATCATTCTTCATTATTAATTCAATAGATTCTAATTAATCTTTAGTAGTATTAATAAATATTACATGTTCAGAATATTTATCAGGATTTACATCCTTAATTAAACAATCTTTCTTAATAACAAATGTATTAGCTCTTTCATTATTAAAATCAGGATCTTTAACTTCAATAATTTTATTATTTTTCAATACAGTTAATATTAATCTATCTTTAGTAGATTCTAACTTTTCCTTAATGGTAAAGATACAATCTGTTAATGAATCATCATCATAATCATAATATACTTCTTCAAATTACCTTCTAATATATGTTTAGAATGGATTATTTGAATCTGCTTATTCTGGTTGAATAAGGTTTATATCTTCATTTTCATTATCTTGATTATTTTCATTATTTTCATAATGATCTTCATGATTTTCATCTAAATTTTGATTTTCATCTAGATTATTATCATCTAATATTTCATCATTATTTTGAGGATCAATAACTTGTTCATTATTTTCATCTAAAATTTGATTTTCATCAAGATTATTATCATCTAAATTTTGATTTTCATTTATG
>Ga0255303_1000037_pt1 | contig 14327 bp, 30 predicted proteins | sample MistaT_19_FD_183679 | JGI IMG/M metagenome (GOLD analysis project Ga0255303, IMG submission 183679) | Metatranscriptome of freshwater microbial communities from Mississippi River, Louisiana, United States - Miss_Miss_RepC_8d (Metagenome... | ecosystem: Environmental > Aquatic > Freshwater >...
GAAACATCTCGCGACTCAACAATATTGTTGATTTATGTTTAGGTTTAAATGGAAATATTAATTAAGATCCAAAAAGTGTTAAAGAACACATATCTGCATTTATTGATGGTTCCAAAAACTCTTTGATATTAACTAAGAATACATCAGGTTCTGATAATGATGTTGAAATTGTTATTGCTATTAATCAAGAAACTGATAAAATTCCTGATAAAGCTGTTTAATTTGTAAGAACTGATAATACTGAATTATTATCAAATGATAATTTTAATAATATTGTATCATGGGGAGAATTAAGTCCTCATATTGCTGATTCATTAAAGAATGTAATGTAACATAATATGTTCCCATTCTTAAGTAAAATGGGTGAAAATAACTGGGGTTCATGTGAGGAAAATCAAAAAGAAGAATAACTACATGCATTTAGAAGATTCAATAATGATTTGATAGAATCTATTAAGAATTCAAAGACTGAAATTGTATTGGAAGTAAAGGGTGATAACTTGAATAAATTCATTAGTAATAAAGAGAATGTTAACACTTAATTAGAACATTCTACTAATATCCATGAGATGCTTGAGAGAGATAAAGGAATAATTCAAAATCTGAAAGCTATTGTTGTTAGAAAGCCTAATTCAAACAATAGTGGTGACTTAATAACTGATCTAAGATCCACTATGATTAACTGGTTAGATACTATGAGAAAGGTAATCAATGAGAAACAAACTAAAGATGAAGAAATTAATGAAGATTGTGGATTAAGAAATGAGATGGATTAATGGAAACATAGATACTAAAAATTAAACTCTATAGATGAACAATTAAAGAGTAATTTGAATAGTTCTGTTATTGGATTATTAGAATTCTTCATTAATTTATCAACTCATATGTCAAGTCAAGAGAGATTAGATAAAACAATCAAAGAAACAATCAAAGAAATTAGCAAACATAAACAAGAATTTGAAGATTTACAAAAAGAATTCAAGGAATTAGAGAATGAATTAAATAGATAATTGACTGAAGCTAAGAATAATGATAAGTATCTATCTCAATTAGAGAGATAAGTTGAACAATTAGAACAATCAAGACCTTCCAAAGTTATTGATCAATTATCATTATTATTATAATCAATCAAGATGATATATAATATTGATAAATAATAATCAAAGAAGAGTAATATTATTAAATTATTTAGAAAGTTAACTAATCAAATGATCACATGTTGTAAGAATTTCATTAATAAAGAAACTAATAATTTGAAATCATTCTGGAATTTCTCACCAATTGAAAAGTTAATTGAAGTATTTGATGAATGTATTAATTTGAATAGTTCATAAAGAAAATTCTTCTCAGATAATAGAGCTGATAATGATGTTAGAAACAATAATAACTTCAACTTCACTGAAGATGAAAGTAATTTAATATTTAGTTTATTTGATTCATTCAAGAGAAAATTAGTAAAATTAATTGAAGTATTTATGATCAAGAAACAAATTAAGATACTTGAACAATATGATATTGATGAGAATAATATCAGATCATTAGAAGTTATTGTTGAAAGTTTTGAAAGTAAGAATGAAGATTAATTAAGAATTAATGATAATAATTTTGATAAGAATTAAGTTAAATTCACTGTTGAAATAAGTAAAGAAGAAGCAAACATTAAAGCATAAATAAGTAGAAGTTATGAGAATATGAGTTCAATTGAACAAAAGATTAATTTACTCCAAAAGTTTACTAAGATATTTGAAAGACCTTCATTAAAGAAAGATTTGAAGAATTATTCAACTAAAATTATTGCTAGTTAAAGTAAAGAATTAAATGATATTAAGGAAATAATAAGTGGAACTAATATGAATAATTATCAAATTAGAAATATGCCTCAATATGCTAAGTACATATTATTCTTGAAACATTTGATTGTTAGAGCATCTGAACCAATGGGTAAATTAGACTCAATATCTCAATATCAAGAAGTTGTTAAGAATTATAATGAAGTATGTGAAATGTTAGTTAAGAAACAAATATATATAATTATGGAATTCTTCACTACTGTTGAAAGTCATAAATCCAAATTACAAGGTCCAGTATTCACATCAGTAACAAGACAGAATAATAATGAAAGATTAATTGTAGTTAATTTTGACCCAGTAGTATTCCAATTAATAAGAGAAGCTAAAGTATTAGAGAGAAATAATGTGAAACTACTAAAACCAGCTGAGACAGTATTAATTCAAGAAGATAAATATAAGAAATAATTTAATGAATTAAATGAAGTAATTGGTGAATATTATAAAGTTAGATCAAAGATTAGATCAATACTTACTAAATTAATGCAACCACATCTAAAGGCATTTGAATACAAATTGAAACCAGGATTCTATGAAATCACATGGACATCATTAAAGATAGAAAGTTTCATTAAACAAATTAAGGATGATTTAGTTGAATTATCTGAGTTAATCTATAATTCAAATGATCTAATTGAATCTAGAATTGAGAAGAATATCAAAATAATCTCACAAGAAGTATTAGTTAAATTCCCAGAGAATGAATCTAATGTTATTCCACTAGAGGATTTCGTTAATATGCAGAGAATTAAGATAGATGAGAAAACTGTTGACTTGAAATCAAAGAATATCATGATAGAGAAAGCTGTTAATGATTTATTAGTAATGATAAATACAGGAAGTATAAAAGAACATGAAAGTCAAAGAACAGTTAAAGAGTATTACAACTATGCTACATATCAAGCTTTATTACATTCAACAAAGGCAAGTTTGAATAAGATGAAAGATAGAGTTTGTACTAATACAAAATCTAAATCAAAACAATCAAAACCATTCTTTGAAATTAAATTAGAGATGGATGAGAAGAAAGAGATTATATTAAATCCATCCATTGAATCAGTTCAGAAAGCTATTAATAATGCAGCTAAGGAAATATTATCATGTTCAAAGAAAATATATAATTGGGGACAAGATGATAAGAAAGATGAAGAGAAAGAACCATTCTACAAACAAATTGCAACTGATAAAGAAATAGTAAGAGTTATATTGTTATTAACAGGTTCAATTAAAGGAACAGAAGATTCATTGAAGATATCAATAGGTGAATTTGAGAAATATAAACAATAATAATCACCAGAACCTGATGATTATGTTAATCATTTCATGAAAGTTAAGAATCCAAAACTTAAGGAATATATTGAAGAATTAAATTTGTTAGATCAAATTCAAGAAGAGATTCAAAATAAAGAAGATAAATTCTCAATTGGAGCTATATGTTTGAAGAATGATAATATTAAAGAATCAATATATAACTCAATTAAATCAATTAAGAAGAAATTAATTCATAATTTACATGAACAAGCTAAAACATAATTAGAAACTATATTTGAACAAATCAAGAATAATTCAATGCAAATTGATAGAAATGCAGACACAACTGAAACATTAGTATCAATAATGAGTGAAATTAAGAATGCTAGAAATAAAGAATATGAGATGAAATTAGAAATTGCACCAATTCAAGATATGTATAAATTAATTGATAAATAGAAACAACAATTAGAAATTGAATATAATCAAAATGAAGAAGATAAGAGGAAAGATTTAGAGAATAATTGGAATGAATTATTAAGAAAGGCTAATGATAAATTCGATAAAATCAGAATGGATGAGAGTGAAATTAAAGCTACATTGATTAAGAATATTGCAGAATTGAAAGATAAGATTGTATTATTCAAGAAAGATTATGATGAGAATGGACCTAAGAAAGAAGGTTTAGAACCTAAAGAAGCAGCTAATAGATTATCTAGATTTAAGGAAGAATATAAACTATTAGATAGAAATAGACAACAATATAATAGTGCACAAGATTTATTAGGTATTCCAAAAGAATCATTCCAAGACTTAACTGATATGCAGAAAGAAATAGATACATTAGAGAAATTATAATCATTATATAACTTAGTTACACAACAAATTGAAGTATGGAATTCATATACATTTGATGATCTAAAGAAAGAACCTACATATATAACTGATATGAAAGATCAAGTAACTAAATTTATGGGTGAAGGAAAGAAATTAGGAAAGGATCTAAAGAAATATGATGCATAAACACAAATGGATAAGATGCTAAATAACTAAAATGGATTAATTGAATTAGTTGAAGATATGGTTAAAGATCAAACTGGATTTAATGATTTACATTGGGAAGAAGTTAATTATATTGCACCTGAGAATAAGAAGATTGATTATAAGAATGGAGTTGAGAATATCAAATTCAAAGCATTATATGAAGCTGAATTACATAACTTTAAGGATGATACATTTGAAATCATTGAGAAAGCTAAGCAACAAAAGAGATCATTAGAGAAAGTAGAGAAGATTAGACAAGCATGGGAATTAGAATATAAATTTACATTTAAACAATATAAAGATAAGGGTATTTACATATTTGCTGGAGTTGCTGATATTACTGAGAATTTAACAAATCATCAAAATGAAATTTCTGGTTTACAATCAAAGAAATTCATGCAACCATTCATGGATCAAATTACAACATTAAATGGAATGTTTAATAATTTAGAAATTACTATTAAGAAATGGACTAAAGTACAATCATTATGGACTGCATTAGAACCAGTATTTAGTTCAGAAGATATTAGAAAGCAATTACCACAAGAAGCAAGTAAATTCAAGAATTTAGATAAAGATTTCGTTAAGAATATGAATATGGCTAAAGATTTACAAAATGTTAAATTATGTTGTGAGAATGATGTTATTGTAAGTAGATTACCAGAATTAGAGAAACAATTATATGAATGTCAAAGAAAATTAGATAGATATTTAGAAACTAAAAAACAAAAGTTTGCTAGATTCTAATTTGTATCAGATGAAACATTATTAAGTATTTTATCTACTGGAAGTAATCCTGAAGCTATTCAACAATAATTACAAAATATATTTGATGCTATTACTGGTATAGTATTTAATAAAGATGAAGGAACAGCAGAACAATTCTAATCTGTTATGGGTAAAGTCAAAGAATAAATTAAGTTAACACAACCATTGTTACCAAAAGAACAAATTGAATTATGGTTATTAGAATTAGAAGATATAATGAAAGAATCAGTAAAGAGAGAGTGTAGAACAGCTGCTAAAAATACATTGAATGATAATATGTTAGAACAAGATTTAGATAATTTCTTGAAATGTCCAGCTCAATGTGCTTTGATGGGTTTACAAATGTAATGGACATTCAATTCAGAAACATAATTATTCACTAAATCTAAAATAGATGCAACTAATACTAAAGAGAAGAGATTATTATTAGATAAATATCAAAATAAGATGGACACTGTTAAGAATTCATTAATTGAATTATGTCTAACTGATTTAGATAGATTACAAAGACAGAAGATAGAAGCTATGATTACAATCTAAGTGCATTTAATGGAAATATTCAAATCAATAGTTAAGGAATTGAATAGATTAGATGATTTCAATTGGCAGAAACAAAATAGATTATAATGGTTAGATGATTATGATCATACAATTATTTCAATTACAGATGTTGACTTTGTATATTCATATGAATATTTAGGAGCTAAAGAAAGATTGGCTGTAACAGGATTAACAGATAAATGTTATATTACATTAGCACAAGCATTAGGTATGTAATATGGAGGTGCACCAGCAGGACCAGCAGGAACAGGTAAAACAGAAACAGTCAAAGATATGGGTAGAACATTAGGAATATTTGTTGTTGTAACAAATTGTACTCCACAACAAGGTTATGATGATATGGCTAAAATATTCAAAGGTTTATCAATCTCTGGATTATGGGGTTGTTTCGATGAGTTCAACAGAATCAAATTAGAAGTATTATCTGTTGTAGCTACACAAGTACAATATATTAAACAAGCAAAACAAGAAGGAGTAAGTGAGATGGTATTCCCAGATAAAGATTTATCATTAATTACATTCAATCCAGTTGTTGGATACTTCATTACCATGAACCCTGGTTAAGCAGGAAGACAAGAATTACCTGAAAATTTGAAAGTACAATTCAGAGGTATATGTATGATGGTTCCTGACAGAAGAGAAATTATGAAGACATTCTTAGCTACATCAGGATATAAAACTAATGAAGATTTAGCTACTAAATTCAATATTGTATAAAGACAATGTGAAGAACAATTATCCAAACAAAGACATTAAGATTTTGGATTAAGAAATATCAAGTCTGTACTAAGACAAGCTGGTAATATTCTAAGAGAAGAAACAGAAAGATTAAAGAAAGAAAATAAACCATTTAATGCAGATGAAATAGAAGAGAAATTAATGTACAAAGCATTGAAGGATATGAATTTATCTAAATTAGTTAAAGATGATATTAAATTATTCGAATCTTTATTAGATGATGTATTCGTTAATCAATTGAAGAAGAATGAACCTAATAAGAAAGTATTAGAGAATGTTGAAATTGTATTGAAAGAAAATGGATTAATTACATATGGTTATAACTCAGTTGATTCATCAAAATCTGATGCATGGTTAACTAAGATTACACAATTATATGATACAAATTGTGTCAGACATAGTTTCATGATAGTTGGACCAACAGGATCAGGAAAATCTCAAATTATTAATGCATTAGCAGGAGCTTTGACAAGATATTCAGAAACTAAAGGTGATAAAGAAATTTGGAAGATTGAAAGATTGAACCCAAGATCAATTACACAAGATCAATTATAAGGAGAAAGAGATTTAGAAACTGGTGATTTCTAACCAGGTGTATTCTCAACTATTTGGAAAGAAGTAAATACTAAGAAACCAAAGACAGTAATATCATGGATGGTATGTGATGGACCAGTTGATGCAATTTGGGTAGAAGATTTGAATACTGTGATGGATGATAATAAAATTCTAACATTAGCAAATAATGAGAGAATTCCTATGAGTGATAATGTAAAATTAGTATTTGAGAATGAATCATTGAAGAATGCTTCACCAGCTACAGTTTCAAGAGCAGGTATTGTGTATGTTTCATTTGAAGATTTAGGATAATATAGATACATTGAAAAGGAGAAATTAGATAGAAATAGTAAGACTGGTAAGAAATCAGCTATTGATTACATTGATAACTTCTATAAGAAATAATTTAGTGGACAAACTAATATTATTGATTATATCAATAATAACAGAGTAAAAGGTACAATTCCTTCAAATGAATATTGTTGGTTGAAGAATTTCATTAATCTATTTAATTGTATGATTGAATTATTCAAACTAGAACCAGTAGAACAAGATAATTCATTATTAGCTGAGAAAGTATTCATCTAATGTTTATTATGGGGTGTATGTGGAACATTTGATACTGAGAATAGAAAGAAGATTAGTCAAAACTATTTCTGTACAAAGGAAAATAACTTCCCAGTTCCAAAGGTTAAGGAAGGATTTACAATATTTGATTAATATATGAATTATGAATCAGAGAAATTGAAAGATTGGGAAAAATGGGAAGCTAAGAATGAAGAATTGAAGGATAATATCCAATATTCATCATTATTGATTCCTAATATTGATTCATTCAAAGTTGGATACATTTTGAATATTTTATTATCACCAAATAGAGAATATAAAGTATTATTAAGTGGAGATGCAGGTACAGCTAAAACATCAAATGCATTATTATTCACAAGAAGTAAATTATCTACATATTTAGTAAAGAGAATTAACTTATCATTCGCAACATCACCAGCATTATTACAAGAAGCTATTCAAGAAGAATTAGAAGTTAAGGGATCATTCTTAACACCAAAGAAGAATGAATAACATCAATTATTCTTTATTGATGATCTTTCAATGCCTGAATTAAATAAATGGGGTGATCAAGTTACATTAGAATTAATGAGACAAGTTATTGAAGATCAAGGATTCTATATATTCAAGAAAGGTGAAGAACCAAAGATGGGTAAGATTAATAAGACTCATTAATTAAGTGCAATGACAAATCCAGGAGGAGGTAAGAATGATATTCCAAATAGATTAAAGAGACATTATTTCATTGTTAATATGTTACCACCAGAAAATGTTATTGTTCAAAATATTTATGGTTTAATGATCAATCATAAATTCAGTGAGAAGAATTAAGATAAATTAACTAATGAGAATATTAGCTTATTATGCTCAGCAACTATTGATTTATGGAAAACAGTCAAAGAGAAATTCATTCCAACACCACAGAAATTCACTTATAACTTCACAATGAAAGATATTAGTAAGATTATGTTAGGATGTTTCAGAATTGATAAAGATGAAATCAAGAATTCATTAAAGAATACTGGATTAAATCCTAAAGATGTAATTGTATAAATGTGGAGAAATGAATCAAGTAGAGTTATCTCAGATAGATTTATTGATGAAGATGATTTGAGAAAGTAATCACAATAATTAAATGAAATAACTGCAAGATATTTCAAAGATTTTGAAGAATCTAAGAAGACAATATTTGTTGAATTCCTAAGAGAAGAATTTGAAGATCCAGAGACAGGAGAAATGCAACCAGCACCATTCAAATATGAACCTTCAATTGGATATGATCTATTGAAAACAAGAACATATAAGTAATTAGATAGATTCAATTCTGATCCAAAGAATAAGAAGATGGATTTAGTATTATTCGAATATGCATTAATGCACATTGTTAGAATTGCTAGAACTGTAATGACAAGAAGATCATCAGGAATGATGATTGGAGTAGGAGGATCAGGTAAACAATCATGTGTAAGATTAGCATGTTTCATGGGTAGACATTCAAAATGTAAACAAATTGTATTAACAAAGAATTATGATAGAAAACAATTCTTAGAAGATTTCAAAGATGTATGGACTGAATCAGCAAAATCTAATGTTGCAAATGTAACATTCTTATTAACAGATAATGATATTAAGAGAGAAGAATTCTTAGAAATTATTAATAGTTTCTTGAATACAGGAGAAGTAGCTAATATGTTAGAGAAACCAGACAAAGATACAGCTATGGGTGAAGCAGAAAGAATTTTAGTAACATCAAGAGGTGCAGAAACACCACCACCAGAAATATTATGGGAAGCTGCATTGAATAAGGTATTAGATTCCTTACATATTGTATTAGCATTCTCACCAATGCATCCTAAATATAGATCAAGAGGTATTCAATTCCCATCATTATTCACAACTTGTACATTGAATTAATTCTTCCCTTGGCCAGAAGATGCATTAATTGAAACTAGTAAATAATTATTAGGAAGAGAAAATATTTATGTTGAGAATCAAGAACTAAAAGATAAATTATATTCATAAATGGCTAGAATACATAAATCAGTTATTGATGTATCAGCAGAATTCTTCATGAGTATGAGAAGAAATGTATAATGTACACCAAAATCATTCTTAGCATTCATTGATATGTATAAAGATTTATATAAGGAAAAATTCGATAATATTGATAGAGAAGAACAAAATGTTAATAATGGATTAGAAACAATCAAAGCAGCATCAAAACAAATTGAGGAATTAAGAGTAGTAATTAATAAACAAAGAGAAACTGTAGATGAATTATTGAAAGGTATTAAAGAGAAAGCAGCAGTAATTAAGGAAGATACTGATAAAGCTAAGAAGAAAGAAGAAGAAGTAACAAGAGATGCAACTGAAATTGAAGCTAATAAAGTTAAAGTAGAACATGAGAAACAAATTGCAGAAGAGAAGTTGAATGAATCAAAACCAATCTTAGAAGAGGCATTAGAAGCATTAGGAAAGATTCAAGCTAAAGAATTAGATGAAATTTCTAAATATCCACCTGATAAACTAAATTATTCAATCAAATGTTGTTTCGATTGTGTTGCAATGTTATTATCTTATCCAGTCAAGAGTATTGAAATTGCTGAAGTAGAAGTAAAGAAAGGAAGAAAGGAAATATTCTACAAAGATTCATATGACCTAACATCAAAATCAATCTTGAAGAATAGTAACAGATTATTACAAATGATGAAAGAATTCGCAGCAGAAGATAAGAGAGATAAATTAACAGATGAATCTGTTGAATTAGTTGAAGCTTAATTAAATCAAGAATGGTTCAATGTTGAAACATTAAATGCAATTTCAAAACCATCAGCTAATGTCATAAATTGGATTGAATGTATGAAGAACTTCAGAGGTGCATATAAGATTATTGCTCCTATGATCCAAAAAGTGAATGAAATGACTGATTTATTGAATAAGGAATTAGCTAAATTAAAAAAGAAACAAGAAGAATTAGCAGAAGTACAAAGTATTGTTGCAGCTAAACAAGCTGATTTGAATAAAATCCAAAAAGAAGCAGATGCAAAGAAGGAAACATTAGATGAATTTGAAACTAAATTAAAGGCAGCTCAAAATTTAATTGGTTCATTAGATGATAATAAGAGAAGATGGGAGAATGATAGATCAATGTATAATAAGACTAAGATTAGATTAATTGGAGATGTAGGTATTGCATGTGCATTCGTTGCTTATAGTGGACCATTCAATAGTCAATTCAGATCTAAATTAGTTGAATCATAATTCAAGAAATTAGCTACACAATTAACCATTCCATTCTTAGAAGATATTGATATTATTAACTTCTTAGTAACAAATGATAAAATTGGTGATTGGTTAATTATGGGATTACCTAATGATGAATTATCAAAACAAAATGGTATTATTATTGAGAAGAGTAAGAGATTCCCATTGATTATAGATCCTCAAAATCAAGCTAGAACATGGTTAGAAAGAATGTTCAAATCAAAGGCAGAGGAAGCTAATAAATGGATTTCAGATTTAGGAGATAGAAACTTAAGAATGTAATTATTAGATGCAGTTCAAAGTGGATTCCCATTCATTTTAGAAAACATTGAGAATGAAATAGATCCTGTATTAGATCCAATAATTGATAAACAATTTGTAGTAAAGGGTAATAAGAAGAAATTCAAATTAGGAGATGATGAAGTTGATTGGAGTAATGAATTCCAATTATATATGACATCCAGATTAACAAATCCATTATGGTCACCAGAATTATATGCTAAGACTGTAGTAATTGATTTCACTGTAACAATGAAAGGTTTAGAAGAACAATTATTAGCTGTAGTTATCAACAAAGAGAAAGCTGAATTAGAAGAAACATTAAATAATTTAATGAATGAAATCAATCAAAATCAAAGAAAATTAAAGGAATTAGATGAACAATTATTAGATAAATTAGCTAATTGTGATAAAGATAAGATTTTGGAAGATAAAGAATTAGTTGAAACATTATATAAAGTAAGAACAGAATCAAAGAGAGTTGAAATAACTATTCAAAATGCAGAAGTTAAACAAGAACAAATTAAGAAGGAAAGAAGAGAGTATGAAGAAGTAGCAAGATTAGGATCAATATTATAATTTGTATTGATTGATTTATCTCAAATTAATTGGATGTATAATACTTCATTGAAACAATTTATGAATCTATTCTTGAAATCTATTGAAGTAAGTAAAGTAGAGAAGAAGAAAGGAGAAGATGAAGAGGAGGAGGAAATTGATACTAGTATGAGAGTTATTCAAATATGTGACACATTATTAGAGATTGTTTATAAATAAACTATGAGAGGATTATTTGAAACTGATAAATTAACATTCAAATTAATATTATGTTTGAAGTAATTATTAACATATGAGAAGATAACTGGTTTAGATGTTGGATTCTAATTGAAAGCAAGTAGTGGAACAATTGTAGAAGATACAACTGCAAAGAGACCAGATATTGATGAAAATAATTGGAAATCAATCATTCAATTAAGTGAATATAAATTTGGTAAAGGACTAAATCAGAAATTCGCTGGATTAGCTCAGAAGATGTCAGAAAATGGTAAAGATATTGAAAAGTAATTCAAGTGTGAAACTCCAGAAGATCTTAAATCACCTGAATTCCCATCTGATATTAAGAATATGATTGAGAATGAAAATGATCCAGAATTGAAGGCATTCTAATTATTAGTATTTATTAGATGTTTCAGACCAGATAGAAATAATTTATGTTCAAAGGAATTAGTCAAAGCATGTTTATGTAAGAGAAGTAATATATAAATTGATCCAATTAAGATTCAAATTGAAGATACATATAAAGAGACAGATAAATTCACACCAGTATTATTCTTATTGAGTAAGGGAGCAGATCCAACCTCAGCTGTAGAAGGATTAGCATCATCAATGAAATTAGCTAAGAAACCAGAAATAATATCCATGGGTGAAGGACAAGAAGTTAAAGCTATTGCAGCAATTAACAGTGGAAAGGTAGATGGTAGATGGGTAATATTAAATAATAGTCATTTATCATTACAATAAATTGCAACTATGGAAAGTGAATTCAAACAACCTGATAATCCTGATAATGATACAATCAATCCTAATTTCAGATTATGGTTAACTTGTGATCCAACAAATGAATATCCATTAGGAGTATTACAAATGAGTATTAAAGTAACAGATGAACCTCCAAAAGGTATGAAAGATGGTTTATATAAAGTATAAACAACAGTAGTTAATCAAGATAGATTAGAGAAGATATTAGACTCAGTTAAAGCTAAGAATTTCAGAAGATTAATTCAAGTATTATGCTAATTACATTGTGCTGTTATTGAGAGAAAGAAATTCGGTCCAATAGGATTCTGTAGACCATATGAATTTAATTCAACAGATTTAGATGTATCATTAATATAATGTGAGAAACATATATTACAAAATGATAAACCAAATTATAATACATTAAAGTAAATGGTATGTGAAGTTATTTATGGAGGTAAAATAACAGATAATTATGATAATATCATATTTGATACATATACACAAACATATGTATGTCATTTAACTAATACTAAACTAAAGAATGAGGGAGTATTTGTTAATTAACCAGATGAAATGGATAAATTATAATTAGATGAGAGAACATTAAATTTAGATAATGTAAGAGATAAATCATTAGGATCATTCAAAGAAGGAGATTTCAAAATATTAGGTGATAGTAAACTAAAGGAATTGAAATGCATTCATGATTGGATATTTAATGATTTGAAAGGTATTGATAACCCATCAGCATTCTAAATGAATCCATTAGCTGATTTATCATGCAGAAATATTGAAGTAATCAATTTGATTAATACAATTATTGATGTACAACCTAAAGAAGGAGGTGGATCAGGTGGAGCAAGTAAAGAATCTATAGTACAAACTATGGTTGAAAGTTACAAAGCAAGATATGATTCATTTGGATTTGATAGAGAAAAATGTGAGAAAGAATTGAATAATAAGGGAGGAATGTTCAGTGATAAAGATAGTGCAAGTAAGGGTGATGGATTAACATTCCCATTAAATGTATTCTATAAATTTGAAATATTAAGATATCAAGATATTGTTGAGATAATGAAGAGAACATTAGATGATATTAAATCAGCAATTTTAGGTGAAATTATCATGACAGAAAATCTAAATGAAGCTATTAATGCATTAAGTGTTGGAAGAATTCCATAATCATGGTTATATAATGCAGCAGGTGAAGAAATATCATGGTTAAGAGCATCAATTACATCATGGTTCAAACAATAAGAAGATAGATATAATGAATTAGAATAATTCAAGAATAATGGTCATACTACAGAAAGTAGATATAAACTAGATTGTATGTTCAATCCACAAGGTTTCATTAACTCTGTAAAACAAGAAATTGTAAGAGTATAAAGTAATAGTTCAGCTAAGAATCAATTCAAGATTGGTAATATGTTTATGATAACATGGGTTGGAGAAGAAAATCCAAAGAGAAAGAAGAAGGATGATGATATTCAAGATGCATTCAGATCTGTTAAATTAACAGGATTAACAGTTGAAGGATCAATATTCAATGATAAATTTGCATTGGAAGATAGTACAGAGAAGATGTATCAATCTGAAGGTTTCTGCCTAAAGATTACATTCTAAAGTGCAGATAATGCTAAAGAAGGTGGATTTACTCCTGCATTAGGAAATCAAGATCCATATAAGATGAGTCTAGAAGGAGAAGATGCTAAGAAGAAGATGAAATCATTATTGAAAGAGAATACTATTGAATCAGATAGAAAATTGAAAGTACCTATATATAAATATAAACAAAGAAATGATAGATATTTAATTACTGAAGTATTTTTGGATACAGCATTCCCAGTTTGTGAAGAAAATACAGTTGCTACATCAAGAGATGTGGGAAGATTAAGAGGAACAGCTTTATTTGCAGCATTTGAATGATAA
>Ga0255303_1000042_pt1 | contig 13970 bp, 21 predicted proteins | sample MistaT_19_FD_183679 | JGI IMG/M metagenome (GOLD analysis project Ga0255303, IMG submission 183679) | Metatranscriptome of freshwater microbial communities from Mississippi River, Louisiana, United States - Miss_Miss_RepC_8d (Metagenome... | ecosystem: Environmental > Aquatic > Freshwater >...
CGGATATTGAAAATCTGTTAAAGGTCAGAATTGCTAAAGTTATATTTGATTCAGCACCTGATTTGAAATCATTTGATGATGCTGAAAATAAGAAATCACTTAAACAGTTTGTAATTGATTGTGAGAAGGATGAACAAAATGCATAATTATTTATTAGAAGACAAGGAACTTCTAAAGATTTCCAATTATTCAAGGGAATAGAGAATGCTATGAGAGGATCAGATAAGATTATATCTGTATTCAAGGCTGGATTAGTACCAATTGATAATACTAATTATGAACATACAATTCTATTCAGTGAAATAAGTAAATCAAACTTGGATTTATTGAGAAAGACAGTAGAAGATGTGTTCTTACCAGTATTTAGTAAAGAGGAGAATTTGAAATCATGGTCTAAGAAATCAAGAGAAGATATGATTGATAAATTATCTGGATTTAGTGTTGAAACTAAAGCTATTGTAGGACAAATAAATGGAAAGACTGAATTACCATTACCAACTAAGAGTTACATTAATTTAATTAATAAGAAAGATAAGAAGATGATTTATGAATTGAATATTACTATGTGGAAGAAATTAGTTAAGAAAGTATTGAAACAAGATCCAGAAACAATATTCAAGATTAAACATAATCCTGGACCAAATAATGAAATTGAATTTTGGCAGAAGAGAAATGAGAATTTGAAATAAATATATGAACAATTAACATCTAAAGAAATTAATGAAGTTGTTGAATTCTTGAAACAAGAAGATTCAACATAATTATCATCATTTACAAGTCTAAAGGATGATGTATTGAAAGCTAAGGATGAAGCTGAAGATAATTTCAAATAATTATCAACATTGAAGAAATATTTTGATAAATTAAATTATAAGTCTGATATTAATGAAATTAAACAATAATACAAACCTATTATGCACTTAATTCTACTAATTCAAACTAATTCTATGTAATATAAATCTAATACTAATTTAGTTACATTAATTAGACAGATATGTAATGAAATAATAACTCAATCATGCAGATAATTGAATGGAGCAGACTTAATTAGTAAAATTAGAGAAAGTGAAATTCAAGAAGCACATAGAATGCTAATTGAAATAAGAGAAACATGTAAGAAATTCAAGAAAGTATAATATGAATATAAAGATAAGAGTGAGGGAAGATGGAATATTATGCACTCAGCATTATTCTTAAGATTAGAATCATTTATTGACAGATGTATGGATTTAGAACATGTTATTGAAACTAACATTAACTATAATGTATTAAAGGATGTTATTATTGGAGGTACAAAGGGAGATAAGTTTACTTCAGATATTAAGATTATTATGGAAATGTTTGAGAAGACTAAGAACGAATTTACAGCAGTAACATATGATGTTATGGATGTTGAAGTTGAAACTAAAACTAAATTCAATCAAGATTAATCTAAATTTAAGAATTCAATGAAACATATTGATAAGAGAGTTGCTAGTGTAATATGCCAATCATTCGAGGATAATACTACATTCTCAGCTAGATTCAAGTTGTTTGAAATGTTTGAAGATTTAATATAAAGACAAAAAATAGAGGAAGAAATTACCAAGAAATAATTCAATTTATTAGATGCATATAAGAAAGATTTGAAGAAATGTCATGGAATATTTGTAGAATGTAAAGGATTAATAGAGAAAGATACTAATCAAGCTCCAATTCCAAGAAATATGCCATTTAGTTCAGGTGCAATAAGATGGGCATCAGGTATATTGGATAGATTTGTACCTAAATTTGGTAAATTCCAAGAATTAAGTGAATCATTGTATAAATCAGAAGAATATCTTGAGGTTGTTAAATTATATGAAGCTATTAAAGAGAAGATTGAGAAATATCAAAATGAGAAGAAATCAGAATTTTATCAATTTGTTAATGAGAAATGTGTTGATAAATTAGACTTAAAATTGTTGAAATATAATGAAGAAGATAAGAAGAGTGAATTAGCAGTTAAATCACTACAAGTTAACTTTAACCCTAATTTAGTTAGATTACTAAAAGAAGTGAAATAATTCCTACAATTTGATTATCAAATACCTAATAATGCACAAGAGATCTATGATAAAGCTGATCAATACAGAGATTATGTTTGGACATTAGATGAAATTGTATTCATGTATAATATAATTCAAAGTGAATTGAATGTAGTTGAAAGACCATTAGTTGCTAAGAATATTGAATCTATGGATCAATCATTAGAACAAGGAATCAATCAATTAACATGGAAACATGATATTCAAGGATTCCTATCAAAAGGTAAGAAGAAAGTAGAAAGTGTATACAAAATTATGCAAACAATGAAGACAAATCTAAACTCTATTTATAAACATTTAGAGAAGAAGAAAGTAGTCATTTAAGAAAGAAGAGCTAAATCTATTTCCTATGAAGAATTACAAAGAGCTATTGATATGTCATCATATAATAAGAGAAAAGATATTGAAGAAGAATTAAAGAAGATTCATGATGATTAATTAGGAACAATGAAGAAAGTTGAAGCTCAAAGAGAAGATGTAGTATGGAAAGATTATATATTCTATGTTAATGAGAAGATAGCAGATGGAATTATTGATATCATATTATTCAATCTTAATAAATTGTATGATTCATTATATCCAGAATTCACTAAGAAGGATAATCCAATTGAACCATTATTAGAAATTGATATCAAAATAGTAGAGAAAAATCTAAGATTTAATTTAGAATTCAAGTCAGTTGGTGATGAACAATCTATATTTGGATTAATTGATTAATGGATTGAAAAATTCACATCAATTGCAACATCAATGGATAGAGCAGATACTATTATTAATAAGAATACTGATTATTTACATGAAGTATTAGAAAATAATTCAGTAAGAAGTGTATTAGCTAAAATATATAGAAGAATAAAGAGAACAGAAGGTGATTGTAACATATGGAAGAATTCATGTTTCGCTGAATTTAAGGATTTATATAGTGAAGATTCACAAAATTCATTTGATAGCTTCTTGAATAGAACTGAATTATATCCAACTGAGACTGAATTAAGAGAAGAAGATAAAAAGATCTTGAACTTAGATGAGGAAGAAGAAGAACCAGGTGATGAAGGTGATGAAAGTAAAGAGAAGGAAGAAGACGATGAAGATAATATCTACAAGATAAATTATGATACTACTAGATATGAATCAATAAAGGAAATCTTCAAAGGAGTAAGATCAAGAGAAAGAACACCTAAACTAAATGAATTCCAAAAGCAATTATATGTATTAAAGAATAAGAAATATAGAAGAGACAATCTAAAGGAAGAATATAATATTGATTTCTTAAAGATCAATTCAAAACCATTATTACATAATTTGGATGAAGTAATAAATTCATATATTAATCAATATAGTAATTTCTTATTCAATAATACTGATACATTATTGAAGAATATTAAGAAATTCATTGATAGAATTACTGATGGTATTAAAGTTAAACCAACTGAGAGTGATAAGAATACATTATACTCTGTATTGAAGTGTATCAGAGATATGAATAAGGTAAATTATTTAGTAAATTGCTATAAACCAACTATGAAAGAATCAATACAAATATTGAAGAAGTATGATTATGATATTGATGATAATTACTTAGAGAATATTGAAACTACATATATTGATTGGAATAGATTGAATCAAGATATTAATAAAACAGAGAATGAGAATGTTGGATTAAAGAAGAAAGAAGGTAATCAAATTATGGAAAGATCTAAGGAATTTAAGATAAGATTAACTAAATTCAAACAAAACTAAGAGAAAGATGCACCATTCAATTGGACAGAAGATATTAATGATAAAGTAATTGAGAAAGCATAAGATCATATTGATAATTTAAGAGATACAATTACTAATTTAACTGAAGAAGCTAATCAATTAAATGATTTAGAAGAATTATTTAATTTACAAAAATCTGTATTCAATGAAATTGGATAATGTCAATCTAAATTAAATATACTAAAGGAATTATGGGATATTGCTTCATATGTGTAATAATTGTACAATAATTGGATGGGAATATTATGGAAGAAAATTTCATTTGATGAACTAATATTAGAATCAGAATCATTAGGATCATAATTAAAGAAGTTAGAACAGAAATAAAGAGAATATAAAGTATTTAGTCAAACACAAGCTAAAGTTAAGGTTATGAATCAAACATTACAATTAATGTCTGAATTACATAGTGATGATATGCAAGCTAGACATTGGAAAGAATTATCTGATGAAACTAACTCAGAGATTAAACCAGATGACTCTCAATTCTCATTCAAAGACTTATTCAAGTTAGAATTACATAAGTATACTGAGAAAGTATCAGATATTGTTGAAATTGCTAAGAATCAAACTAAGATTAAGAAGGAGTTAGATAAAATAAAGAAGTTCTGGGATGATAGAAAATTTGTATGGAAGGAATTAACAGAGAAGGAAACACATTTATTAGAAAGAACAGATGAAATTATTGATGCAGTAGATCAAGATTTAGGTAAGTTATTAAACATGTTAGGACAGAAGAAATATATTGCATATTTCGAAGAAATAGCTAATACATTAACATCCGAACTTAAAGTTATTAATACTTTAGTATCTGAATTTGATAAATTACAAAAGAATTGGATTAAATTAGAACCTATTTTCACTCAATCAGCTGATGTAAAGGCTAACTTAATGGAGACAGCAAGAAGATTTGATGCAATGAATGAAAATTTCAAGAATATGATTAAGGATATGAGAAACTAATCAACAGTTAAAGAATCATCTAATGTAGAAGGAAGAGTTGATAATCTTAAGAATCAAATCAAAGAATTAGATATGTGTGAGAGAGAATTAACAGCATATTTAGATCAAAAGAAAAAGAAATTCCCAAGATTCTATTTCGTATCAGATAAGACATTATTAACAATATTGTCTAATTCAAGTAAACCATTAGAAGTAGCTAAGAATCTAGAGGATTGTTTCAATGGATTGAAAACAATTCAATTCAAATTTGATGAAGAAGGTAATCCAACAAAGGAATCATTAGAAATGATATCATTAGATGGAGAAAGAGTTAAATTCCATGCTCCATTCTTATGCACAGGTGAAGTAGAAGATTGGTTGAGAGGATTAGAGAATCATACTAAATTAACATTAAAACATTTATTGAATGTATATAAGGATGAATTAATTCAGAAGGAAAGTGAATCAACATCTAATTTCCAAAGACAACATTGGATTGATGATAAAGTTGCACAATTAGCATTATTGTTAGATATGATTTCATGGACAGAAGAAGTTAATAAAGCATTTGAAGATAGAGATGAAGGTAATGATGATGCAATGAGAATTTGTTCTAAACAAATGAAAGCTAAATTAGAGAAGATGATTAATAAAGTTATTGATGGTCCAAGAAATGGCATGAATGAAAAGGATTGGAAAGCATTGAAGACTAAAACTATTGCAATTATTACAATTCAAGTACATGAAAGAGATATTTTAGATGATTTAGTTAGATTAGATATTAAAGAATCATCATCATTCAAATGGCAATCCCAATTGAAATTTGAATAAGTTGAATTAGATGATGATGATACTAAGACATCATTAGCAAGAGTAGCAGATTGGAGTCAAGAATATAAGTATGAATATTTAGGTAACAGTGAAAGATTGGTTATTACTCCATTAACAGATAGATGTTATATTACATTAACTCAAGCATTATCTTTAATTATGGGTGGTGCACCTCAAGGACCAGCTGGAACAGGAAAGACAGAAACAACTAAAGATTTAGGTAAAGCATTAGGAGTACCAGTATAAGTATTTAATTGTTCAAAACAAATGACATCATTTAGTGTTGGTAACCTATTCAAAGGTTTATCACAAGCAGGAGCATGGGGATGTTTCGATGAATTCAATACTATTAGAATTGAAGTGTTATCTATTATTGCAAATCAAGTATAATGTTGTTTAGCTGCAGTTAAACAATTCCTAACAACTAAAGATAATGAATTTAGTTTCATTGATGAAGATAGAATCACAATTGTACCAACTGTTGGATTCTTTATTACAATGAATCCTGGTTATAAAGGAAGAGCAGAATTACCAGAATCAATTAAGGTTCAATTCAGACCATGTGCTATGATTAAAGCTGATTTCAAATTAATTGCTGAAAATATGTTAATGTCAGAAGGATTTAGAGAAGCTAAAGTATTATCATCAAGATTCGTAACATTATATGGATTAAGTGAAGAATTATTATCATTCCAAATCCATTATGATTGGAGATTAAGAGCTATGAAAGCATTATTAAGACAAGCAGGTAAATTAAAGAGAATTGCACCACAAGGTACATTAGAACAAACTATATTGAAGAATGCATTAAAGAATTTCAATTTACCAAGAGTTGTAACAGATGATAAACCAATCTTCGAACAATTATGTGAAGATTTATTCCCTGAAATTCCATTAATTTATGAACCTGATAAAGAATTAATGAATGCAACTAAGTTTGTAATTCAAGATGCTGAATATATTAAGAATTTCAGTTTAGATTATAGAGATGAAAATGATTTTGTTATGAAAGTTGTACAAATGGCAGAAATTCTAGAAGTAAGACATTGTATGTTCGTTATTGGTCCAGCTGGATGTGGTAAATCAGCTGTTATCAAAACTTTAGTAGCTGCATTAAATAAATTAGGTCAATTATCTAAAGCAGAATAATTAAATCCAAAATCTATTGAAAGAAAGGAATTATTTGGTTATGTAGATCCAAAGACAGGTTGGAAGAATGGTGTATTATCAAGTATAATGAGAAATATGTCCAAAAACTTTAAAGATTATACTGATGATGTATTAAATAAATAAATGATATTAGATGGTGATATTGATCCAGAATGGATTGAAGCTATGAATACTGTGATGGATGATAATAAAGTGTTAACACTTGCATCAAATGAAAGAATTGCAATGACTCAATCAATGAGAATGATATTAGAAATTGAAGATATGAGAAATGCAACACCTGCAACTGCATCAAGAGGAGGTTGTTTATGTATTAATGAAGCTGATATTGGATGGTTACCATAATTAAATCAATGGAAAGAAACCATAGGAAAAAGAGTATTAAAACATGAACAAGTTAAACAATTCAAACAAGCTGAAGAAGATTTATTCAATATTATCAAAATACAAGTTGAATTATGCTATGATTCACAATGGTTCAAGGATGACTTTATGGAAGCATAATTATTTGATACTGATGTTGTAGTACCAATAATGAGAATGGCAATATGTCAAACTGTAACAACTGTTTTAGATAGTTAATTCTTTGATCATAAGATAAGAAAGAAATTAATAGATCTTAAGAATGATGATGATAGAAAGAATGCTATTGCTATGATATTCTACTATGCAAGCATATGGGCATTTGGAGGTATTACTAATAATCCAGAATCAATCAAGAATTTCAATACCATAATAAGAAATAAAGTAGAAGGATTACCAAAGGAAGGAAGTGCATTAGATTACTAATATGATATTGATAATGTTGGATGGAAACATTGGAGTGAGAAGGTACCTGAAAATTGGGAGAATGTAGGTAATTTGAATTTCTTTGAAATTATTGTACCAAATTTAGATATTTATAAATTAAGATAATTCATGGAATTACATTAATTATCAAATAGATCTGTATGTTTATGTGGATCAGTAGGTACAGGTAAGACTACATATATCAAAGACTTCTTAGATTTTGTAAGTCTTAAGTAAGAAAAACAAGAGAAGATTGGATCAGTTGCTACAACATTCAACCAATAAATTGATTCAATGGCATTATATAACTTCTTTATGGGTAAGATGGATAAAGTCCAAACTAATAAATATGGTCCAAAGAATCCATATCAAAAGATATTCTAATTTATTGATGATATTAATATGGCATTTGCAGATCATTATGATACACAATCTGCAATTGAATTATTAAAACAAATATTAGATTATAAGGCAACATAAAATAGAGAAGAATTAGAACAATTAATAACTTTAGATAATTTCTTATTCTTAGCTGCATTCAATCCTAAGATGGGTAGTGGTAAAGTTTCAAATAGAACTCAAAGATTCTTTACAACAATTGCAATATCAGTACCAACATCAGAAACTGTATTAGGTATATTCAAATTGATATTGAGTGATCATTTCAAGAACTTTGGAAAGGATGTAGTCAATATTGTTGATGGAGTTGTAAATGCTGCAAACAAAGTATTCCAATCAGTAATAAAGAGTCCGAAATTCTCACCAACTGCAAGAAAATTCCACTATATTTATAATTTAAGAGATATGTCAAGAATAGCAGAAGGATTATTAATGTTGAAGAAAGATAAATTTATAGGAAATCCAATTGGAGTTGCTCAATGTTTCTTCCATGAATCACAAAGAGTATTTGAAGATAGATTATAACCAGAAGATGTTGAGAATTAAACAGAAGTAATCAAAAGAGTTAATGAGTTTGATAGTATGCCTAAAGAAGAATTATTTGGTGTTGATGATGCAGATGGAAATCCACCAATGAATATATTCACATCATTCATATATCAAATCAATTCAGGTGAATTCTCATAAATGCAATGTTCAACATGGGATATGTTATTCAAGAATTTACATAGAAGATTAGAAGAATATAATAACTCATTACCAGCTATGAATATTGTATTATTCAAACAAGCTATGGAACATATTTGTAGAATTAGTAGAATTATTCAAAAACCATGTGGTAATGCTATGTTACTAGGAGTTGGTGGTTCAGGTAAACAATCATTATCTAAATTAGCAACATTCTTACATGAAATTCAATGGTATCAAATATTAATTAAAGGTAATTATAACTTTACTTCATTCAAAGAAGATATTAAGATGTTATTTGAGAAATCAGCTGTAAAACCAGGTAAACCAATGGCTTTAATTATTACAGATTCTCAAATTATTAAAGAAGAATTCTTGATTTGTATTAATGATTTCGTAAATGCAGGATATATTCCAGATCTAATGCCAGAAGATGAATATATTGCAAATGCTAATCAATTGAAGAATAAAGCTAAGAGTGAAGGATATCCAAGTGATACACCAGAACAACTATTCAAATAATTAATCTTACAAGTAAGAAAGAATCTGAAGATGATATTATGTATGTCACCTGTTGGTAATCTATTAAGAAGAAGAGCATCTAAATTCCCTGGTATTATTAATTGTTGTGGAGTAGATTTCTTCCATGCATGGCCTTTAGAAGCATGTGAGAAAGTAGCATATAATTTCTTGAAAGATATTGACTTTGAAACTGATGAATTAAGAAAGGAAATTGGTAACTAAATGTCAGATATGCATATTTCAATTGAGAGATATAATAAGCTATAATTAGACAAATAGAAGAGACAATGTTATACTACACCTAAATCATTCTTAGAATTGATTGAATTCTATATAACAATCTTAGTTGAGAAGAGAGAATAAATCAAGAAGTATAAAGAAATGTATACTGAAGGTTAAACTAAGATGGATATTACAAATGAGAAAGTAAAGATATTGAATGAGAATATACTAGAAACAAAGAAAGCAGCAGATATTAAGAAAGCAGAAACTCAAAAATTATTAGATCAAGTAACAGTTGAAGAGAAAGAAGCTAATATTGTAAAGGAGAAGGCAACTGAAACTGAGAATAGAGCAAAGAAAATCTTAGCAGAAGCAACTATTGTTAAGGATGAAGCTGATGTTTCATATGCTAAAGCAGTACCAGCATTAGAGAAAGCTAAATCAGCAGTAGAGAATTTGAAAGTTGAATATATTAATGAATTCAAATCATTCGCTCAACCAAATCCAAAAGCATTAGATGTATGTATTGCTTGTAATTATATCAGTAGACCAATGAAAGAGAAATCTAACTTTGATAAATGGAAATATAACGTTGCATTGATGAAAGATCCAAACAAATTCAAACAAACATTATTTGAAATTAAGGATGATATTGAAAGAAATACTGAGAATTATGGAGAAATATTTAGGAAAGTAGAAGAAATATTAGAAGCTAAGAAAGAACATATGAATACTACAGTGATGGCTAGTGTATCATTAGCTGCAAATGCTATTTTAGAATTTGTAATCAATATTAAGGAATTCTATACTAATATTGTAAATTTCAAACCATTAGAAGCAAAGAAGAATGAGGCTATGGCAAGAGTAGATGCTGCTAATGCAGAATTGAAAGATGCACAAGATAAATTGAAGGAAGCAGAAGATAAAGTTGCAAGATTACAAGCAACATTAAAGAAAGCACAAGAAGATTTGAAGATAGTAGAAGATAGATGTGCATAATTAGAATGGCAACAAAATTTGGCTGGTAGATTAGTAGATGGATTGAAAGATGAGTATAAGAGATGGAAAGGTAATGTAGAAGATTTAATTGAATTAACAAGAAAGACAGTAGGAGTTAATTTAATCTCATCAGGATTTGTCAGTTATCTAGGACCATATGATTTAGGATTTAGAAATAAGATATGGTCAATTGATTGGATGAAGAAATTGAGTAAGACAACAATTCCATATAAGGATAATATTGATCCATTAACAGAATTAGTAGATAATGCAACTATTGCAGAATGGAGTAATCAAGGATTACCAGATGATAGATTCTCCAAAGAGAATGCATCAATTATTGAGAAATGTAAGAGATGGCCATTAATTATTGATCCACAATTACAAGCTTCTAAATATTTGAAATCAAAGTTCCAAGAATTTGTAGTAACAACATTCTCAGATAGACAATTTGAACTTAAAGTTAAGAATGCAATTGAACAAGGTAAAGTATTAATTTTAGAAAATGTACAAGAAGAATTAGAACCAACATTAGATCCAGTATTAGCTAGAGCAATTACAAAGAAGGGAAGTAATCAATTCATTAAATTAGGAGAAGATGAGGTACAATACAATCCAGAATTCAAATTAATAATGTTATCAAAATTAGTTAATCCTCATTGGAAACCTGAGTATGCTGCACAATGCACAATATTGAACTTTATTGTAACAGAAGATGGTTTAAGAGATCAATTATTAGGTTTAGTTGTAAGAGAAGAAAAATATGAATTAGAAGAAGAGAAAGCTAATTTAGTCAAGCAACAAAATGAATTCATTCAAAAATTAAATATGTTCGAGAAGGATTTGTTGTTAACATTGAATAATGCAGATTTAGATAAAATTTTAGATTCAGATGAATTAGTTGTAAAATTAGAAGATACTAAAGAAAATGCTAGATTAATTGCAGAAGCTCAAATTAAAGCTAAAGAAACAGAGAAGATTATTGAAGAATCTAGAAAGATATAAACACCAATCGCAGAAGAAGGTTCAATGCAATAATTCTTATTAATTACATTAGCAATAGTTCATCCAATGTATCAATTTAGTTTAGAATTATTTATTGATTTCTTCAATAAGATGTAATCTAAAGTAGATAAAGAAGAAACTAAAGATGTTAAATTAAGAGTCAAACTATTGAAAGAAGAACTAAGAAAGATCATTTATACAATGGTAAGTAGAGGTATGTTTGAAAGACACAAATTAGTATTCTTAACACAATTAACAGTTAGATTAATGCAGAAGAATAAATTGAATATCAAAGAAGATTATGATCTAAAGAAATTATTGTAATTATTAACAGGAGGAAGTGGAAGTGAGAAGAGTCCAGTAGATTGGTTAGATGATAAATCATGGAATATGGTAACTAAATTATCTGAAATATCAGGATTTGAAAAATTACCAGAAGATGTAAGTAAAACTTGGTCAATGAAATTCAAGGAATGGTTCAATGAAATTGCACCTGAGAAGGAAAAAATACCTGGAGATTATAAAGCATTTGAAGGTAAATTTGAACAAATATTAATATTAAGAGCATTGAGACCAGATAGATTAACATCATTATTACCTATATGGATTAATAATCATTTAGGATCAGGATTCACTGATTGTGATTCTACATTGTTACCACAAGGTATAGTTGAGAATTCATTTGAAGATTGTGATTATAAGAAACCAATGATGTTTGTTAATGCACCTGGAGTTAATCCAAATTCAATGGTAAGAGCAATGAAACCAGAAGGAACTGAAATTGATGTTATTGCTTTAGGAGAAAATATGGAGAAGATTGCAACACAAAAAATTGAAGAAGGAAAAGCAAGTGGTAATTGGGTAATGTTAGAGAATTTACATTTAATGTCTGATTGGTTGAAAGATTTATCTAAATTATTAGAAGATTTATCAAGTGGTGCTAGTGGTAGTTTCATAAATAATAAATTTAGATTATTCCTAACAACAGATCCAACAGATATTATTCCAATTGGAGTATTAGAAAGATCAATATTAATTATTATTGAACCACCTAGTGGAATAAAGGCTAATCTAAAGAAAGCTTGGGCATTATTTGATACTGAGAAATTCAATGATAAAGATCCAAAGGAGAAGAATATATTATTTGGTTTATGCTAATTCCATTCAATGATGTTTGAGAGAAAGAGATATGGTAAGATAGGATTCAATATGAATTATCCATTTAATGAAGGTGATTTAAGAGATTGTGGTAAGATTTTGAGTAAATAAATTGAGAATTTAGTATCAACTATTGTTCCGTTTGATGATCTTAAATAATTATTTGGTGAAATTATGTATGGTGGTCATATTGTTGATGATTTTGATAGAAAATTATGTAAAGCATATTTAGATTAAATAATGCAAGATAAAATATGTGATGAATTTGAATTATGTCCATAAACTAATGGAAAGTTATTCACATTTAGAAGTATTTCACCATCAACATACAAAGCATAGTGTGATCATATTGAGAAAGGAATCAAAGAAGAAACACCAGTAAGTATTGGTATGCATCCAAATACAGAGAATAATTTCAGAATTACATTTGCTAATACTATGTTTGGATTCTTATTAGATATATTACCATTAGAAGGTGGACAAGTTGAAGATGATGAAGAAGGTGGTGGTAATAAAGGTGGAAGTAGTAATTCAATGGTTGAAGAGAAGAAAGAATTCATATAATCAAACATTCCAAAAGATAAATCAAATGATTATCCAGGTAGACAATTTGAAATAGCTAAATTAGGTATAGATAGAAAGAATATAAGACCATTCCAAAATGTATTTATTCAAGAATTTGAGAGAATGAATGCATTATGTGAAGCAATAATTCTAGCATTATTCAATTTAGAGAAAGCATTGAAGGGTGAAATGAACTTTACAGATACAATAGAATCTACACAAAATAGTTTAATAACAGAAAGAATACCAGAACATTGGACTAAGAAATCATTCCCAACAATGAGAATGTTAAGTAGTTGGATTACAAATATCAAAGCAAGATTAGAATTCTTACAAGAATTCCAAGATGCAGTTGATTCAATACCAAGAATTGTTTGGTTCAGTAAGATGTTTAATCCATTATCATTCTTGAACAGTATTAAACAACAAACATGTCAGAAAGAGAAGAAACCATTAGATGAATATGAAATATTAACAGATGTAACACAATTTAGTTCAGAAGATTTACTAAAGACTGATAAGAAACCAGAAGAAACATTTGCATAAGTTAGTGGATTTAAGATTGAAGGAGCAAAATTCAATTGGGATGATAGTATTGTTGAAGATTGTAAACCAAAAGAATTATAAACAACAATGCCAGTAATAACAGTAAAAAGTTACAATATAGGTAAACCTCCAAATCTAAGTAAGATGTAAATATGTCCTACATACAAGACTGTGAATAGAGGTGCTGCTGAATATGTATTTACTGCTCAATTAAGAACAAAGGATCATCCAGATAAGTGGTGTTGTGCTGGAGTTGCATTAATATTAGATGTAGAAGGTTTTGATAAATGATATACTACAAATATTGAG
>Ga0255303_1000044_pt1 | contig 13776 bp, 26 predicted proteins | sample MistaT_19_FD_183679 | JGI IMG/M metagenome (GOLD analysis project Ga0255303, IMG submission 183679) | Metatranscriptome of freshwater microbial communities from Mississippi River, Louisiana, United States - Miss_Miss_RepC_8d (Metagenome... | ecosystem: Environmental > Aquatic > Freshwater >...
GCCGAATCGAATCGGCCTGGGCACTTAGGAAACGGTTGGAGCAACCGGTTTGGCGGTGGAAACCTGCTCGTCTTCACCCAGAAGGCTCAGCACGGCCATTTGTGAGCAATCACCCTGACGCACTTTGCTTAACTTGAAAATTCGGGTGTAACCACCACTGCGGTTGGCAAACCGCTTGGCAATGGGTGGGTGTGAAACATCCTTGGCGTCGGTATATTCGTTGAAAAGCCTGTAGGCAATGTCTTTTTTTGTGACAATGGTCAGGATCTTGCGGAATTTATTAAGTTCAAAGCCTGATTTTGACAACGTAATGAGTTGTTCGAAGACAGGCTGGGTAGCCTTGGCCTTGGCCAGCGTGGTCGTGATTTTGCCGTGTTCCAGAACAGCGGTCGCCAGATTTCGCAGAAGCATATTGCGATGTTCAGGCTCGCGTTTCAGTTTTGTCCCGGTGGATCTGTGCCGCATGATTAACCCCGAATCTGTCCCGACTTGAAAAGAGAACACCCGGTCAGTCGATGACCGGGTGAATGTTAATGATCTGCTCAGCGAAGGCTGGCGATGTCCATACCCAGTGCGAGACCGTGATCACTGAGCTTATTTTTCACTTCACGAAGTGTTGTTTCACCAAAATTGCGAACCGTAAGCAGTTGCTCCTCGGAACGACTGATCAGGTCACGTACGGTCGTAATGCCTTCACTTTCAAGGCAGTTCGTAGCACGCACCGAAAGATCAAGTTCCGCAAGGCTCATTTCCAGTTTGTGACTCAGCCCGGGAATGTCGCTGCCCGCACCGCTGCTGTAACTGGCAGTGGTCATTGGCAGCCCCGGACCAGGTTCAAAATACTGTACAAACGGATTCAGGTGCTTCCTGAGAATCTTTGCAGATTCGACGATCGCCATTTCCGGGCCAATCACACCGTTGGTCCAGATATTCATGATCATCTTGTCATAATTAGTGCGCTGGCCAACGCGAGTCTCGACAATCCGATACTCAACACGCCGAACCGGACTGAAGATGGAGTCGACGGGAATTTCGCCGATGGCAAGTTCGTCGTTATGCCCTTCAGCGGCCGGACGGTAACCACGTCCATTTTCGACTGTCAATTCAAGTTGAAAATCAATGTCTTCCGTCAAGGTACAAAGATGATGATCAGGCTCAATAATTTCCACCGTGTCATCAGTGATGATGTCGGAAGCCTTCACATCGCCTTTTTTGTTGCGTTCAATCCGCACAACCTTGGGCAGATCGCTGTGGTTCTTGACGACCAGACCCTTGATGTTCAATACAAGGTCGGTCACATCCTCGACCATGCCCGGAACAGAGCTGTATTCGTGCTGCACGCCGTGAAACTTGATTTTTGTAACGGCACTTCCCTCAAGGCTCGAGAGAAGAACCCGGCGGAGGCTGTTGGCGACCGTATGTCCAAAACCACGCTCGAATGGTTCAGCGTGAAAAACACCAAACGTGTCGGTAAGAGTCGCTCGTTCGCACTCGACCCTGCTTGGCAATTCCAGACCACGCCATCTGATTCGCATCGATGTAAACTCCGTGTTTCAGAAATGGTCCCTGATTCGATCGGTTCGTAAGTGAACCAGAACAACATCCTACATCATTCCGCGACTTGCGTAAAACGGAATCGTGCAGGATGTTGACAGGACTTAACGGCTCAGCAATTCGATAATGAGCTGAGCATTGAATTCGCCCGACAGATCTTCAGCGCCGGGAAGCCGGGAAACTCGCCCTTCCGGCGGTTCCGTACCAAGCCGGTCCAGCCAGTTCGGAACCGAGGGTCCTGCCTCGCTCACCAGAACCTCTGAGGCCAGCTTCTTGGAAGCATCACGATTCTTGACTTTGATCACATCACCAGGCTTGACAAGATAGCTCGGAATGTCAAGTTTCTTGCCATTGACCTGGAAGTGGCCGTGACGGATCATCTGGCGGGCCTGTGCACGACTCTGGGCGAATCCAAGGCGGGCAACGACGTTATCAAGACGTCGTTCAATCAGTGACAGAAGAGCCGCACCCGAGTTACCAGGTCGACGAGTGGCCTCGTCATAGTATTTGCGGAACTGACGCTCGAAAATACCATAAAATCTTTTAACCTTCTGCTTTTCGCGAAGGCGAACGGCATACTCACTGGCCTTGCCGCGACGCAGCTTGTGCATGCCTGGCAAACCTCGTTGCTTGTCAATGGCGCACTTGCCACTGTTGCAACGCGTTCCCTTCAGGAAAAGTTTCACGCCTTCGCGGCGACAAAGCCGGCATACCGGCCCGATATAACGTCCCATCGTTCTTGTCCACTTTCAGATCACGGAATGCCGGATAATCAGGCTTCCAAAAGTAATCACTGCCCGTTGAGCCGATCAGACGCGACGCCGCTTGGGTGGGCGACAACCGTTGTGTGGCAACGGGGTGACGTCTTCAATTGATTTGATGTTCAGACCAGAGGCATGAATGGCCGTAATGGCACTGTCCCGCCCGGCACCTGGACCCTTGACCTTCACTTCCACTTCCTTCACACCATATTTCGCAGCTGTGGAAGAAGCTGTCTCGGCAGCACGCTGGGCCGCAAAGGGCGTGCTTTTACGACTGCCCTTGAAACCAACTGTACCCGAACTTGACCAGCAAAGTGTGTCGCCGTTCGGGTCCGTAATCGTCACCAGCGTATTATTAAACGTGGAACGAATGTGTACGATCGCGCGGCTGACATTACGCCGGGTTTTACGTTTCTTGGCCTTGGCCACTTCAAAAGACTCCTGATCAGCTTGCTCTTGTCTGGGGAATTCCTCGGAACCGCGTGCCGGGTCCGGTTATACACAATGGATCAGCGAAGATCCTTGACGCCCTTCTTGCCGGCAACCGTCTTTCTCGGTCCCTTCCGGGTTCGGGCGTTGGTGCGGGTCCGCTGACCATGCACCGGAAGGCTCTTGCGGTGGCGAATGCCGCGGTAACAGCCAATCTCTCGCAAACGGGCAATAGACTGCTGAATCTGGCGACGCAACTGACCTTCGACCGTGTACTCGTTGTCAAGGATACCGGCAAGTCTTGCCAGTTCGTCCTCGGTCAACTCCTTGGCGGGCTTGTTCGGATCAACATTGGTCCGGGCACAGACCTCAAGGGCCAGGAATGGTCCGATGCCATAAATATAACGCAGAGACACTCCCGTTTTTTTATCGTTCGGGATGTCCACACCAAGGATACGAGGCATATTCCGCTTCTCTCCGTCAAATATTTCTCAATGAATCTGTGATCACTCAGCCCTGACGCTGCTTGTGCCGCGGGTTTTCGCAGATCACATACACCTTACCTCTGCGACGTACAATCTTGCATGAGTCACAGATCACTTTGACACTCGCTCTGACTTTCATCGTTCACCTCTGGCCCGTCAAACAGTTCATTCCGACAGGCCTGCATTTTTGATCAAACGGGAAGCGTAATAATATATCACACAGACCCCGACAATCTCAAGCCATTTTTCGTTCAGTCAATCACCTTCAAGAAGCGTCAGTACCCGGGGTCCCGACTCAGTCATCGCAACGGTGTGCTCAAAATGAGCCGCCGCCTTATGGTCGGTTGTCTCAACCGTCCATCCGTCAGAAAGAACTCGCACGTTGCGTGTCCCAAGGGCCACCATCGGTTCAATCGCCAGTACCAGCCCCGGTTCGAGCAGAAAATCCTGCTTGCGAAGCGTGTCACTGACATAATTCGGAACCTGCGGCTCCTCGTGCATATTCTGACCAATCCCGTGACCCACAAACTGCTCTATAACCGCCATGCCATGGCCACGAACAAATCGCTCCATGTCGGTAGCAACTTCCAGCCACGATCGCGCTGTCTTCATCCGCTCTATTGCAAGATCAAGCGTACGCTTCGTGACGTCAAGCAACCGCTGACGCTCATCAGAAACCCGACCAACCGCAAAAGTGTAAGCCGAATCTCCGCACCAACCATTCAACCGACAACCCGTATCAATCGAGATGACATCGCCTTCCTTCAACACCCGGTTGCCGGGCAGGCCATGCACAACCTCTTCATTGACACTGGCACAAACCACCGCAGGAAATGGCGACTTCCCCTTCATTGTGGAAGGAACACCCTTGAAAAGGGAAACAGCATTCACTTTTTCAAAATGTTCCGCAACAATCCGGTTCAGTTCACCAGTGGTTACCCCCGGACCAACCGCCATTCGAACCTTGTCAAGAGCCTGGGCCACGACCCGGCCGGCTTCCCGCATCAAACCAATCTCGCGGTGACTCTTGAGCGACATCACCTGACGACGTGGCTGAGTCGATTTCAAACTCTTGCTCAAGAAAGTCCTGCCAATCCAGTTCCGAATCTCACCCATCGCCGCAGAACTCACTTGCGACCCATCAGGCCGGAGTAGTTGCTCATGATCAGATAACTGTCGATCTTCTGAATCAGATCGATGCAGACACTGATCACAATCAACAGACCCGTTCCGCCAAGAAACGAGGCAATGTCATAATCGACGTTCAGGCCGGCCTGTATCATCGCCGGTATGACCGCCACTATGCTCAGAAATGCCGCAACAACATAGGTGATCCGTAACATCACCTTCTCAAGATAATTGGCTGTTCTGGCTCCTGGCCGATAGCCAGGAATAAAACTGCCATAATCCTTAAGATTTTCTGCCACATCCCTGGGATTAAACATAATCGCCGTCCAGAAGTAGCAGAAGAAATAGATCAGAATCACATAGGCCATCGTGTAAAGATAACCATGTCTCTGAAAATCGTTCTTGATCAGATCAAGAATTCCAAACATCGAGCTTTTGAATCCGGAATCGCTTCCTGCCCACCCGGCAATCGCCTGATGCACACCCGAGAGGATCAGGAGCGGAAACATCAGCAGGCTTGATGCGAAAATAATCGGCATCACACCCGACTGATTTACCTTCAATGGCAGATATTGTTTCGTACCACCGTAAACCCGACGGCCACGCACATGCTTTGCCGACTGGGTCGGAATGCGTCGCTGACTTTCAGTGATCGCAATTACACCAATCACGACGCCAATGAACAGTGCAACCAGGGTTATCGGTACAAGAATGCCGTAGGTACCCTGAGGGGGTGTCAGCTGAAATGATGAATTTGAGAGCAGCTTGAAAACGGAACTCGGCATGCGTGACAGAATACCGGCCATAATAATCAGGCTGATTCCGTTGCCAATACCGTATTCGTCAATCTGTTCGCCAATCCACATCAGAAAGATTGTACCGGCCGTCATGATCATCACGCTGACCAGGCCGTCCCAGACATTCATGTTCTCGGGCGGCACGATGTTCATGGTGTACATCATGTATCTGACCCAGAACGCTGACTGCACAAGGCAGAGAATGACAGCGGCATAACGCGTGTATTCATTAATTTTCCGGCGGCCACTTTCGCCCTCCTTCATCAGGGCCTCAAGACTTGGAACGATCGAACCAAGTAACTGGAAGATGATGGAGGCTGAAATGTAGGGCATGATGCCCAGGCCGAAAATAGTGGACATGCCAATCTGCGTGCCACCGAACAGTGCCACGGTGGCCATGACCCTGCCTGCAGCAGACTGGCTCATCTGCTCGACATTTCGAGCAAGTTGCTCCTGATTGACAATCGGCAGAGGGATGAACGAGCCAATCCGGAAAAGAGCAAGAAAACCGGCGGTGATCAAAATCTTCCGCTGGAGTTCAGGCACCCGGAACAGGATGGTGATCAGCTTTTCCACAGTCAGTCAACTTTCTGGTTACCAGATTGAATCGACCCGGTCAGCAGTTGCACAGGGATTCCCGTCCAACCCATCTCAATGATCTGTCTTGACAACGGCCTTACCACCAGCACGGGCAATCTTCTCAGCGGCAGCAGCCGAGAATTTTTCAGCATGCACCGTGACAGCCTTGGTAATTTCACCATTGGCCAGCACCTTGATGCCGTCATCGTGCCGCCCCTTGACGACACCTTTAGCTCGCAGGGCAGCCTCATCCACAACATCACCAGCCTGGAAGAGGCGGTCAATGGACGAGAGACTAACCTCGGCGAAATTCTTCTTGAAATAGCCGTTGGTAAATCCTCGCTTGGGAATTCGGCGAATCAGGGGAGTCTGGCCACCCTCAAACAGGGGGCTCAACTTGAAACCCTGGCGCGAAGAGTGGCCTTTATGGCCTTTCGAAGCCGTCTTGCCGTGACCTGAACCGGTGCCGCGTCCAACACGCTTGCGATTCTTGAAGGTCTGAACGTCAACGTTTACGTCATGAATCTGCATGGCTTATAGCTCCACTCCACGCAACCGGGCGATGTCGTCACGGGTCCGAAGTTTCTTCAGACCATCGATCGTCGCCTTGACGAGGTTCATTTTGTTTGTCGAGCCATAGGATTTGGTCAGAATGTCAGTCACACCGACAGCCTGAACAACAGCCCGAACCGCTCCGCCAGCAATGACACCCGTACCAGGGTTAGCCGGCAACATGACAACCCGGCTGGCACCATATCGGCCTTCAACCCGGTGAGGAATCGTGCCACCTTTGAGGTTAACACGACAAAGCTGTTTTTTTGGCGTCTTTCACGCCCTTCTCGACCGATGGCGGAACCTCATTGGCCTTGCCATAGCCCCAGCCGACGGTGCCGCTGCCGTTACCAATCACCACAAGGGCGTTGAAGGTAAATCGACGGCCACCCTTCACGGTCGCAGAACAACGGCGAATCGAGACCACACTCTCAATCCACCCATCTTTTTCTCTTGTATCACTCGACATGTTCGTCTCTGCTCTATTGTTCTGTTCAGGAACCGGCCAACCCCGTCCGGATCAGTAAAAACCGGGGAATGACGTCAGAATTGAAGCCCGGCTTCACGTGCCGCATCAGCCAGTGCGGCTACCCGGCCATGATACCGATAACCACGACGGTCGAAACACGCCAGGCTGATGCCCTTGGCTTTGGCTCGCTCGCCCAGCAGTTTACCGATTACCGATGCGGCAGCCTTGTTACCGCCATAGGCAACCGTCTTGCGTACTTCAGGCTCAGTAGTGCCGGCTGATACCAGCGTAAAGCCGCGATCGTCATCGACCAACTGGGCATAAATGTGCTTGGAACTGCGAAATACAGCCAGACGAGGACGCTCAGCCGTGCCGTGCAGCGATTTACGCGTCCGCAACTGACGTCTGGTTCGTCTGGTAATGGCTACTGACTTCTCACTCACGATTTTATACCTCTTGCAGGTGCCAGGCCTGCCCGATTACCGACCGGGCAGAACACCAGCAAAATGAATCACTTCGAGCCGAACGCCTTGCCGGCCTTGCGGCGAACCACTTCACCTTCGTATCGGATACCCTTGCCCTTGTAAGGCTCGGGAGGACGCGACTTGCGGACAACCGCTGCAAACTGCCCCACAGCCTGTTTGTCAGGGCCTGTGATGACAATATGAGTTGGGTCCGTCAGGGTCACATTCACGGTTGACGGCGGTTCCAGAACTATCTGGTTGGCATATCCAACCTGCAGGGCCAGTTGTTTGCCCTTGAGTTGAGCCTGGTAACCGACACCCTGAATTTCCAGTTTCTTGGTGTAGCCAGCGCTCACACCAACTACCATGTTGTTCACCAGAGCACGCATCAGGCCATGAAGAGCGCGGCTCTCACGCTCGTCGTTGGAGCGTGTCACGTTCAATTCCTTACCACCCTCAGCCAGGCTGACAGAAATGGCAGGATGAACAGTAAGCTCAAGTTTGCCCTTGGGCCCTTCCACGTTTAACATCTGACCGTTAACCGATACTTTCACACCGGCTGGAACTGGTACAGGCTGACGACCGATTCTTGACATCGTTTTAACCTCGTGATTGCCCTGTTACCAATTAATAGACCATGGCGAGAACTTCGCCACCGACCTTGGCCGTGCGGGCCTGCCTGTCGCTCAGGATACCCTGCGGAGTGCTGAGGATCTGAATCCCCATACCCGAAAGAATCGGCTTGAGGTCGCGGTAGCCGGCATAGACTCGACAGCCGGGCTTGGAAATACGGTCGATGCGGGAAATCACGCGTTCGCCATTCGGGCCGTACTTAAGATGCAGTTGCAGGGTCTTGGCCGGTGTCGTTTCCAACACCTCAAAATCCCAGATGTAGCCTTCGCTCTGCAATGTTTTCGCTATGCCTTCACGCATGACCGAGTGCGGCATCGAAACGAAAGGTTTTTCGATGCGAACCGCATTGCGGATTCGTGTCAACATGTCTGAAATGGGATCGGTCATCATGGAAGATGTCGCCTCAAATCCTCACCACGGGTTATCGCTGATCGATCGTCGTGATGGGTTCCAAAAGATGCCTGTTACCGGAAAATATCACCAACTCGCTTTTTTCATACCCGGGATAAGGCCCTGGTGGGCCATCTTCCGCAGGCAAATCCGACAGAGACCAAACTTGCGGTAGTAACCACGCGGGCGACCGCAAAGCTGGCAGCGATTACGATGCTGGACCTTGAATTCAGGTGTCTCCAGCGTCTTCAGAAACTTCGCCTTCGTTGACATTTCTTTGCCCCTGTCTTGCTCTTATTTCCCACCCGCACGCTGGCCAGGCTGGCGGAACGGCATACCGAATGCCGCCAGCAGTTCGCGTGCATGGTCATCCGACTGGGCACTGGTCACAATGGTGATGTCCATGCCAAGCGTATGCTGAATACGGTCTGCATCAATTTCCGGAAAAATTGCCTGCTCCGTTATGCCAAGGGTGTAATTCCCGTGACCATCGAAACTGTTTGGATTCACACCGCGGAAGTCGCGGATACGAGGCAGGGCAACGGCAATCAGGCGGTCGAGAAACTCGAACATGCGGGCACCCCGGAGAGTCACCTTCGCACCTATCGGGTTCCCTTCACGCAACCTGAAACCTGCCACCGAGGCCTTGGCCTTGGTTGTTACCGGCTTCTGGCCGGCAATCTTCGAGAGATTGTCAACCGCCTGCTCCAGAATTGCCTTGTCCTGGGTCGCCTTGCCGACGCCCATGTTTATGACAATCTTCTGAACTTTCGGCACGGCCATCTTGTTGGTGATGCCAAATTTCTTCTGGATCGCCGGAGCTATCGTTTTGTTATATTGTTCGTAAAGTCGGGCCATGTTCCAATTCACTCGCTTTTCTGAGTCCTGATCCGACCAGGTTTGGCTTTGCCTATCGGGCCCATGGATTCACTGGAGACCTTGCAGTAACGAACCTTCTGACCATCCGGGTTGATCCGGACGCCAAGGCGTACAGGTCGCTGAAGTTTCGAGTTGTAAAACATCACATTCGAAACATCCACAGGCATCTCCTTCGAAAGCCGGCCACCCTGGGGGTTGCGCTGGCTGGGCTTGAGATGCTTGTAAACCCGGTTCACGCCTTCAACCAGAACCTTGTTCCGGGAAGGAAACACGCGAATCACCTTGCGTGGGTCGGCCGACTTGTCGTCGCCGGCGATCACCACAACCAGATCATCTTTTCTTATCAACATGATCAGATGAACCCTTTAAAATCAGACGACTTCAGCGGCCAGGCTGATAATCTTCATAAACTGCTTGTCTCTTAATTCTCTCGCAATCGCGCCGAAAATACGCGTGCCCTTCGGTTCGCCATCATTGTTGATGATCACCGCAGCGTTACGATCAAATTTCACGTAGGAACCATCAGGACGGCGGTTCTGGTTGCGGGTACGCACAATCACGCACCTGACCACATCACCCGCCTTCACGTCACCACCGGCCGAGGCTTTCTTGACGCTGGCGATGATGACATCACCCACCGTCGCCACCCGCCTCTTGTAACGACTTGCACTGCCGCCGAGAACCTTGATGCACATGATCTCCTTGGCGCCACTGTTGTCGGCTATATCAAGCCGGGTCTGCATCTGAATCATGAACCGATTCTCCCGTCAACTGTCTCAAGGTGCCTGTTAGCAGGTACAGGTTATTCAGCGACATTGCCTTCAATGCTGCGGACAATACGCAGAACACGCCACCGCTTCGTCTTGGAAAGAGGCCTGGTCTGGACAATCTCAACCAGATCTCCCGCCCGACTGATATTCTCCTCGTCGTGAGCCGTGGCCACCGTGCGGCGACGAATGTATTTACCATACTTCGCATGCGGCACCAGACGCTCAATCTCGACCCGACGCGTCTTACTCGTCTTGTCCGACGTCACAACGCCGATTTCCGTCTTTCTGCTTCCGCGTGAGTCTGTTGCTGCGGAACTCATTGCATTACCCTTTTCAAATCGATTCCGACGACCACGGATGTCATAATCCACACGGCTCAGGACTTAAGTTCACGTTCCCGCATGATTGTCTTGATCCGGGCGATCTCACGCCGGGCCGAAATAATCTCGCTGGGTGCTTCCAGTCTTTCCGTCTGCCTCTGAATTCTCAGACGAAACAGTTGTTGCTGCTGGTCAGCCAGTGTGGCAGCCAGTTGATCAATCGACTGCTCGCGGAGTTCTTTTGCTTTGCTCATTTTCTTCAAACTCTATGCGACAGGGTCAGAGTGATGGCCTTCGGGTTACGAACCGGCAGGCGACTGGCATCTTGTAAGCAATACGGGCAAAAGCCCGGCGGGCAGCATCTTCACCGATACCTGCCACTTCAAAAATCACAGTACCTGGTTTTACAATGGCGGCCCAATATTCCACTTCACCCTTACCTTTACCCATTCGAGTCTCGGCAGGAATGGATGTCACGCTCTTGTGAGGGAACACCCGGATATAAAGACGACCGCCACCACGAACTGACTGACTCGCCACGATTCGACCGGCTTCTATTGTCTGGGCTGAAATCTTGCCAGACTCAAGCGCCTGCAGGCCATAATCACCAAAGGCAACATAATTGCCCCGGGTGGCATTACCTTTTACGCGGCCTTTTTGGGTTTTTCGAAACTTGACCCGCTTGGGCATCATTGGCATTGGTATCGTCCTTCTCGAGATAATCGCCCTGGTTCACCCATACCTTCACGCCGATATGACCCTGCGGCGTCTTGGCTTCGGCAAAACCGTAATCAATCTTGGCACGCAGTGTGGAAAGAGGAATTGAGCCCAGAGCACCCTGCTCGCTACGACTCATTTCCGCTCCGCCCAGGCGGCCGGATAACAGAATTTTTACACCCTTGGCACCGGCACTCATCGTGGTTTCAAGACCACGCTTGATCGTGCGACGAAAACTGCCGCGCTTCTGTAGCTGCTCGGCAATGTCTTCGCTGATAAGCTGAGCGTTGATCTCCGGCCGGGTAACTTCTTCGATCTTGATCTCGATTCGCCGTCCGGTCAGCGTCTGCAGTTTTTCCTGAAGTTTCTCAACTTCAGTACCCTTGCGGCCAATGATAATGCCTGGACGCGCCGTGAAGATGATCACCTTCACAGCATCCCGCGTTCGCTCAATCTCGACTTTCGGAATGCCCGCATTAACTGGAGCGTCTTCCTTCTTGCCCTTGAACTTGTCGCGGTGGTGAATGTTGCCGTAGTACTGCTTGACGAATTTTCGGATTTTGAAATCTTCGCCGATAAGATCCTTGAACTCCAGCTTGGTGGCATACCAGCGACTCCGCCAGTCTTCCATCACGCCGATACGGTATCCAGTCGGATTGACTTTCTGACCCATGCTCTATGCTCCCAGTGTCTTCTCGGGTCAATCCAGATCAGAGCCGCCGGAAATGTCCAGCAGACCGATCGTGATATGGCTGTAACGCCGACGGATGGTGTAAGCCATGCCACGGCTCCGTGTCATGATCCGTTTCATCATGGGGCCACCGTCGCCGCGGGCGTCGATGATCACCAGGAAACCGGGGTCACGCACACCCTGATCTTCCGCATTCGCCATGGCGCTGCGTAGAACTTTCTCAATCATGCGAGCCGCACGATGCGGCAGGTGCTTGAGGATATCCAGCGCATCATCCGCATACTTCTCGCGAATCAGATCAAGCACAGGCTTGAGCTTGCGGGATGAAATCCGGGCGAAGCGATGTTTTGCTGTGTATGTCATTGTGTTATCGCCTGATTACTGTTCCGCCGGAATCACTTCTTGCCCTTGGCCGACTTGCCACCATGACCCTTGAATGTACGGGTCGGAGCAAATTCACCCAGCTTGTGACCCACCATGTCTTCGGTCACATAAAGTTTGACGAATGTTCGGCCATTGTGAATGTTGAAGTTGCGTCCAACAAACTCAGGCACTATCGTGCAGGCACGAGCCCAGGTCTTAATCGGTTCACGATTGCCTGAGGACTCAGCCTTTTCAACCTTCTCATAGAGCCGCTCATCAACATACGGCCCCTTCTTCAGTGATCTTGCCATCTACCGACTCCTGAAAAAGACCGCTGTGATCAGATCTTCAACTGGCCATAACGAACCGACCGGCGACGCTTCACGATCATCGCATCGGATGGCTTGCGACGACGTCGCGTACGACCACCCTTGGCCAGAACACCTGTCTTGCTGCACGGGTGACGACCACCCGACGTTCGCCCTTCACCACCACCCATTGGATGGTCGTGCGGATTCATCGCCACACCACGGACATGCGGTCTGATACCCATTTTCCGGGCACGACCTGCCTTGCCAATCTTGATATTCATATGGTCAGCATTACCAAGAATGCCGATCGTGGCCCGACAGGCCGATGATACACGACGCACTTCCCCGGAGGGAAGCGTGATCTGTGCCCAGGCACCTTCACGGGCCGTCAGGATTGCGGCACAACCGGCGGATCGACAGAGCTTGCCGCCTGTACCAGGTTCCATTTCAATATTGTGAATCTGGAGACCGGTTGGGATCTTAGACAAAGGCAGGCAATTGCCAATCTTTGGCTCGGCATTCGGGCCCGATGAAACAATCGAACCGGCTGCCAGACCTTCAGGAGCCAGTATATAACTCTTGCGACCGTTCTCATACTGCACCAGGGCAATACGAGCGGTCCGGTTTGGGTCGTATTCAATATGTGTGACAGTTCCCTGTACACCATCGAAATCAACCCGCTTGAAATCGACCAGACGATACATCCGCCGGGAACCGCCACCACGCGAACGAACGGTGATGAAACCCTGGTTGTTACGGCCGGCCCGCTTCTTCATCGGGACGACAAGGCTCTTCTCAGGTTTCTTGTTCTTGTCGGTCAGTTCCGAGAAGTCTGAAACCGAGGCGTTTCGGCGTCCCGCACTCGTTGGTTTATAATATCTGATACCCATGATCTACCTGCCTGATGTGAGATTGGTTCGGCAATCAGCGAACTTGCATCAATAGAAGTCAATCCGGTGCTCGCTGGAGAGCTGGACAACGGCCTTCTTGTAACCACTGGTTCGGCCAACCCGATTCTTATAACGACGGGCCTTACCGCCACGGTTAATTGTCCTAACAGCCACCACTTCAACCTTGAAGAGTGTTTCCACCGCTTCCTTGATCTCGGTCTTGGTAGCCAGGGTATTCACCTGGAATGTGTAGGAATTGTAACGCTCGGCGGCGAATGTCGCCTTTTCAGTGATCAGAGGTCTGAGCAGAACCTGATAGGGTTCAAGAACAGGGCCACTGCGACCTTCAACCGGAGGTTTTCTGAGAGTCACCATGAATTAAACCTCCACTGCCGGCTGAACGCGGCGTGTAACGGGTTTCTCAACACTATCCCGCAACTTGAAGAATGCTTCGCGGGTCAGAACCAGATAACGCTGTTTCAGAATATCAAGAGCATTAAAATCAGCCACGGGGGCGACCTTCACTCCCTCGATGTTGCGGGCCGACTTGAACATGTTCGGATCATGCTCAGGCAGGCCGAAAAGCAATGTCGC
>Ga0255303_1000047_pt1 | contig 13452 bp, 21 predicted proteins | sample MistaT_19_FD_183679 | JGI IMG/M metagenome (GOLD analysis project Ga0255303, IMG submission 183679) | Metatranscriptome of freshwater microbial communities from Mississippi River, Louisiana, United States - Miss_Miss_RepC_8d (Metagenome... | ecosystem: Environmental > Aquatic > Freshwater >...
CAAAACAATAAATATACATAAATAATCAATAATAAACTAAATTATCAATAAATCAATATCAATTTCCCCCATTTAATTATACAATCCAAACTAGATTGGATCCTTTCAATGAAATTATTAACTTACCTTTATTATTATCATCAAGTGGTTTGTAACTTATTTGGATTGGTAAACTCTTCTTTGATTCAACTTTGGCATCTCCTTTATTCTTATCTATTATGAATGATTGATTATCAACTCTTATATTTACTTCAACTTGCTTTGATTATGGATTTCTGAAATCATATGTGAATGGTTTTCCTAATGCAATTAATACTGGACCTTTAGGTTGTGGATTCTCAGCTATACCTCTTAATTTAATTGTTTATGTACCTGATTCTTTATCTGTTATTTGTAATGTTGCTTTACACTTTCCATTGGATGATGGATCAAACTTAATTGGTATTGAGAAATCTATTCCTTGTTTGACTGTTGCTGGATTAACAATTATAGTAGTTTGTGTTTGTGGTTGCTGTTGTTGTGGATTATCAATGAAGAAATTATCACCATCATAATTATTAATTTTGACTTGATAATTAACTTGTTTGGTTAAGAATGATTGTAATTTAATAGATGATACATTACTATAACCAATTTCACTCTTAAATAATACTGTTCTAATATTATCATTAACAATACCAGTTAATTTTAATGCATATGTAAATTCACCTAATTGATTAGATACTAATGTGAATTTATCTTCAAACTTTTGTTCTAATAATGGTCTATAATTCACTTGAATTCCAATACTCTTACCAGGTTGAATAATAAATGAATCAGGATTCAACCATATTAAGTGATTCAATGGCATTTTATGATTATTAGCATCAAACTTAACAATTTCTGTTGTTGGATTCTCAATTGTAATATTCTTAGATACTATATCTCTAACTGGTCCTTTCAATTCAATATACTCAATAATATCTTTCTTCTTAGCTGTAACTTCAATATCATAGAATTGATATTCTTGATTAATTATATTAGTTAATGTTAATGTGAATTTATATATACCTTCATTGAAACATAAGAAATTTAATTTATATTCTTTCTCTTCCTTTCCATTCAGATCAATTGCTGAACCTCCTTTAATAACAACACTAGTATCATTATTATTAGTTCTCCAACTAACATTGAAACATTGTTTAGAAATTGACCAATTCTTAACATTAATTTTCAATACATTTGTAATTTTACAATCGACATTGAACTTCAATGATTTCTCAACTAATGGTTCTAAACTAACACCTTTCAAATCATACATAATAGCATTACCATCTGGGAATGGAATAAATAAATTAGCTGTTTGATCAATAGATTTACTCATTGATAATGGATATTATTATACAACTAAATCTTATGATTTCTTTGAATCTAATGATATCTCCTCTTCTTTGATATACCAAAATCCTTCATATTGTTCAAATTCAGTTTATATTTGAGGTTTAATATTCCAATGATTCTCTGAATAATTTTCAACTTTGACAATTTGAGATATTTCCTTTCTTACATTGGTCTTGAATTCTAATTTCTTCTTCTTATCATCTGGTTGTGGAACACTCTTACCATAAACACTTAAATAACATGATTCTGTTTTATCTAATTCTAATTCTATATTTGTTAATTTGATTAATTCTTGAATAATCTTTGGATGGAATGTTACTTCAAATTAGAAATCTGTTTGAGGTAATAATATACCTGTTTCTGGTTTTATAGTAATAAATTTCTTCTTATCTGGTGTTATATTCCAATTATACTTAACTGATGTATCTCCTAAGTTATTTATTTGGACTCTCTTACTATAATTTGAATTAACAATAACTGATCCAAATTGTAATACATTATCCATTAATTTAATTTCTGTAGCATAACATGCACCAGTAACTGTAGTTAAGAATCTAGGATCATATCCTTGGACTTTAATATTTAATTCACTTACAAATTTAGGTACTCTAGATTTTGGTAAGAATTTAATATCAATTTCTTGATATTGTTTAGGTTTAACTTTGAATGTATTTGGTATTTATGAAATAAAGTTATTCTCTAATTCTCCCTTTCTTGCTTCTAATAAATCAATATTTAATTCTATCTTACCCTTGTTTAATAATTTAATCTTCTTTGTATATTCTAAGCCAATAGTTACTTCTTTGAAATCAATATATTCCATTTCATTTGATTCTAATTCTTATATTATTGGTGTACCTTCACCTAATATCTTCACATTTGTTGTTTATATATCATTCATAGTAAATTCAACTTCCTCATATTATTTCTCATTTTCTAAAGGAGTGAATAATATAGGTACATCTAATTTATCTCCTGGTAATATACTTACTCCTGGAATTAAATCAATATTTAATTATGGTTTCCTAATAAATGATGATTCTATTTGCATAGTCATTTGATCATTATTATAAATTGTTAATGTTCTAATATTAGGTACTGGATGTTTAGTAACTGGACATTAACCAAAATCAAACTTATAATTATTAAATTTCATCAATGGTTTCTTAACTGTTGCATCTAATCTTATGTTATATTTAGGTCCACTAATTATCTCTAATGATATATCACTTCTTATATCAAATATATCTTCTGGTTCAACAATAACACTGACCTCAGTTATCTTACCAGTCTCAACTGTTCCTTTGTCTGGTACTATCTGAATAAATGCATCATCAATTCTCTTACTAAAGTTAAAGTCAAAATTAAATAATCCCTTATTATGTATTTTAATTAATCTTATTTTCTTCATCTTTACATATATCTCACCATATTTTAATAAATTCAATGTTTTATCATCAAATGTAATATTTTGATCATCTTCTATTTTATGATGTAAATTAAATCCAACACCCTTCAAATTGATATTTAATGGTTTAATCTTTCTCTTAACATTACATATTAAATTATAATTATATGTTCCTTCTACCTTTGGTTTGAATGTAATCTCAATTGGTAATGATGTATTTGGACCAACAACTCCACTCATAGGAGAAACAGTTAAACTATTTTGATATCTATTATCACCTCTTACACTATCCTGACTGAAACTGAATGATACTGGTATATGATCTTTGTTCATTAACTGAATTCTCTCAATTGATTTAGCATTTAATAATAATGGATTAAAGTTGAGTCTTGGAACATCAAACATAATCTTAGGTTCTACAACTTCACCAATAAATTAGAACTTATTAAATACTCCCATTGATTTAATTTTGAAATTCCATGCTGAAACATGAATACCAACAGATTCAGGTGTATATACGAAATCCATCTCATATTTCTTACCTGATACAATAGCACCTTTATTATATTGACACTTAAATTAATTAGAATTAATACTTAAATTATCTTCAGGTAATTATTCCCATTCAAATTCATATTCTTCATTGGTTGGATTCAATACATAGAATTTCTTAGAATTCTTAACTTTTGTACCAATACTAAATATATCAACTAATACTGATCTTGGTGGGAATTCAATGTGTTTTTCTTTCAATTTCTCAACTATCTTACTATTATCCAATTCGAAGTGACATACTGGTCTTTCTGAACTACCTTCAACAATTATTTTGATAGGTTCAACATTCTCTAAACCTTTGATATATATTAATAATTTCTTCTTACATTCATATACTTCTTTTGGACAGAATTTCAATGTAATATTTTCTGTAGCATGAGATAATATTTCACCTTCTAATTTATCAACTGAAAATGGTTCAAAATCTGATTTATTATAATCATCTACCATCTTCATATAATATTCAATCTTAATATTAGTATTATTAGATAATGAGAATTATTATGTTCTTGTTGTATACATCATAGTTGGTCTAAATTTGATAAATGTTAAATTACTTACTAATTTAGGTTCATCTGACTTTGCATTAATTTACAAATTCAAATTTCTAGTAGAGTTATCTATTGATTTATGTTCAGGTTCAGGTTGTACTTCTTCATATTCAATAGTTTGAGGTTCATGATCAAAGTTAGGTTTTTCTTCAACCTTCTCAACTACCTTCTTACCTTTCTGTAATTTAGCATTGTTTATTGCTTCTTCTTGTTTCTTCTTAATCCAATCTAATTCTGCTTGAGATATATATTTTAATGTGATCATTGAATTATCCCAATCTCTCTTTACATCTGTTATCTTATTAGTAGATAATATTGAATTGAAATTATTTAGATTAATTGTATTATGAGACAAGAATTTACAATTTATTTGTTTAGATGAATTTGGTTCAATAAATCCTATTGATGGTTTGAAGGTTAATGCTTCATTATAATTAGGAGTTTCTTTATTTGGCCATATAAATTTGATCCAATCTTTACTTTTATTGATCATTGTGAATGAATGAATCTTCTCTTAATTATTCCAACAATCACCAAATTCTAATGAATCTTCGCTATTATTTGGTAAATTATCAAATAATATTTCATCTTCAAATGCTTCTCCCTTTAATTCAATTACAGTATGTTCAAATGGATTCAATAATGTCTTCAAGTGTATCTCATGAGTGAATGTACCTATTGTTCTTGGATTAAATACTGCATCAAACTCAAATTCTTCTAATGGTTTTAATGTTGGTTGAGTATTATCACACTTCATATTGAAATTAGTATTACCAGTAACTTCTAGTCTACATGTTGCATCTATTTTACCATTATTCTTTATCTTTATCTTCTTATTTAATGATTTCTTAACTCTTACTTTACCAAATTCAATAAATAACTTATTATTAAGATTATATGCAGTTGGTTCTAATATAGTAATAGTTGGATATGTTCCAATACCTTTCAAGTTGAATTTCAATTTATGATTATCTGGATTCTTCTCTCCATCAGTTACTATTGCTTCAAATACACCATTTTATAATTGCATATTGGAAGGATTAAATAACATTTTAATATATGAGAATTCATGTGGATTAATTACTAAATTAGTTGGTTCTACACTAAATACATTATCTTTATCTTTATTCTCTATCTTTATTGATACTTTACATGGTATTTTATTACTATTAACTATTTTGATTCTCTCATTAACACCATTTGGATTTTTAGATACAATTAATGTTCCAAAATCAAATATATTCTCATCTTCAAATTATGTACTATAATTCATTGCTTCTGTATCATTCTCTATCATTTGAATATTCTTCAATATTGTTTGTTCTTCAAATATAACTTTGTAATCATTTGTTATAATACCAGGAACACATGATTCTGCCATTAGTTCATATTCCATTCCATTACTTACTTCAGTTGGATTTGATCCAGAGATATCAATCTTCAAATTTTCAATTGAAATTAATGCTTCAACTGATTCATAGAATATTGTAATATTTGCTACTTCTGATGGTAATATTGTACCTCTACATGGTGATATTGACCATTATGATGTCTTTAATTTAGTATCACCAAAGTTAAATTCACCTCCTTTATCTTTCTTTTTATCATCTTTCTTAGGTTGTTCTTGTTTCTTCTTATCTTTAGGATCTACATTAATTATTATTGGTTTACTTTCATCTCTTGTTAACATCTCATGTAATATTCTTTTGAATATGTCTGATGTTTCTACATCTGCCTTTCTTATTTCATATATAAATTCAAAGTTACCTTCATTTCTTATTTCAATTGTTCTACTTTTATTAGTTGCAAATTGCATTGCTCCAAAGTTAATTGATCTTAATGGATTAATTGTATATTTAGATTATACATTATTAATATTAATTGGTATCATATAATCTGTTATTAATGTTCCCTTTGTATGTTCAAATACCTTCAATATTATATTTGATTGAGAATGTTCATTTCTTAATCTAAATTCTGAATTATGATTGAATTTGAATTGAATGTAGCAATCTACATTTGGTTGAATTTCACCTTCCATCTTATCTAATGTAAATATCTTATTTGTTAATTTATTATTTATTTCAAATTTGAATGTAATATTATATATTCCAATATTAGTTAACTTTAGCCATCTTTATGAATCTTCATTTACTCTAACATATCCAAAATCTAAATATTTCTTCTCATCTTGATAAGTAATATTATATTGTACTTTGAATGTTTCTGCTAATAATTTGACTACAATTGGTTCACATTGAGTATTACATTCTTCTGTATCTGTATATAATATTTTGAATGTTTGTTCTTATTTCTTCTGAATTTGAGATATGAATTATACTTCTACAATGGTTGTTTCAAATGGTTTTAAAATAAATTCAGTCTGATTGAATGAGAATTCTTTCTCTAATTCAGTTAATCCACTAAATTATACTTTAACAGGTAATTTACATGTATTTTCAACTGTAATTGATCTAGTCAATTGATGATTCAATAAGAATTTATTAAAATCAATTTCAGTAGATGATAAACTTATAGATGGTTTCACACCTTCACATCTAAATCTATATGAATATGGAATTGGATTATCACTAACTAATATATGCATTGTATCAATAAATTCACCCAATTCAGTTGGTAATGCATAAACCATTTATTCAACAACACTATCTTTATTAATTACTAAATCATTCTTCTCTGTTCTAAATGGACATTTCACAACTTCATCTCTTAGTAATGATTCAAATACAATATGAGTATCAGAATTAAATTTAGAATCATTCATAATCTTAAATACTTCTTTATTTGGTTTATATTTCTTTATATCATCATTCCTATGATTGAAATCTTTATTAATTAACAATGGTCCAAAATCATATATTTGATCTTTAATAACAAATGCCTTACTTAATATTGAAGTTGATTTCTTTGGATAAGTTTGTCTAGAATTAGGGAAGAATACTTTAATATCTGTGTTTAATTTTGGTTAATCACAATCTGCATTAATTTGGAATTGATAAGATTCAAAGCTACTTTGTAATAAGAAATGTAATATTTGACTATACTTTCCTACTTCATTTGATCTGAAACTAACATAGAATTCATTCTCACCATTTGAATCTATTATCCATCTTGTAATTGGAACATATTCATATCTTTCAACAATCTTAACTTCTACTTCTTCTTTCTTCTGATCCTTCTTACCTTTCTTAGGATCTTCCTTCTTCTCTTCTTCTTCTTTGACTTCAACTTTTCTTCTTATTAATATCTTGAATCTATCATCTTACTTGAATTTGAACTTTCCTGGTTTCTTAACTATCTCTAATTCTTCTGGTTCAGGCAATTCTAATTGTTCAGGATTTGGATATTTTGGTTCTTCTATTGCATAACTCATTAATCTCAAACATTGTCTGAAATCTTCACTATATTTGACATTTGAAATCTTCAATTAATTATTATGAATCATTTCTTCTCTGAATCTATTCTTTGACCATTCTACTTCTTCAAGTTATTTATTAATTTCTTCCTTATCTAATTTCTTTCTATTTGATAATTCATCTAATTCTTCTTGTGATTTGAATATTTCATTATCATCAGATTGATTATCTTCTTCTACAATCTTTGGTTTCAATGATACTTTAGATTGATTAGATTTAAGATTCTTCTTTGATTCTGATTGCTTAACTTCAGTCTTTCTTAGTAAGAATTGTTCATGTGTATCATTAAATTCTCTCTTTGTTTTATTAAATTCTGTATTATATATGGATGTAACAAATTGACTTTAATCATAATCACATACATTCAAATATGTCAAATTCTCATCATTGAATAATTTCAATATCTCATCCAATATTACTGTTTCATTCTTGAATTATGAATTCTTCAAATTATATATTACAATACCACCATTTCCTTCATCACTCTCTATTCTCAATTTTAATATTTTATTTATCCATTCTGGTTCTAATAGTTTCAATGTATCTTCTTCACCTAATTCTGGTTCTCCAGGATCTACTTTCTTCTTCTTCTGTTTCTCTCTCTTATTGATTAATTCATTATATTGTAATTCTTTAGTATCTATTATTTTCCTTAATTCATGTCTCTCTTCATATTTATCATCATTCAAGAAATTATCAATTAATTCAGACATATCTACAAATAATCTCTTCTGTTTAGTAGTAATAGATTACAATATATTCTTATAATTGAATTTTTGATTATCTATTATTAATTAATTCTTTCTATCTTCCTTTATTACTCTAAGATTCTTCTGAGCAAATATATCATCATAATTAGGTTCTTCAATTACTGATAATCTATCAGAATCATCAATTTCTTTCTGATCTGGTACATATTGAGGATTTTCTTGTAACTTCAACTTAAGATTATCATCAAACAATTTCTTTCTATCTGCTCTTCTCTTCTCTGCTAATGCTAATTTATTTTCATATTCTTTCTTCATTTGTTCCATTAATGCATTCTTACTATTAGTATCTAGAATTTCTTTCCATAATTTATCTCCTGGTTTCCTAATTGGTAATAATATTTGATCATTCTCATATTTAGGATATATATCCAATTCTTTCAATTCATTATGATATTCATGATCTAATTCTTGTGCAACTATTTCAACTGGGAAGTTATTTTTGTTGAATATCTTTAATAATTTATATTCTGTTTCCTTGAATGGGAATATTGGATCCAAATTTAATATTGGATATTCTATCTCAAATTTAGGTATGAATCCTTGTCCTTTACATGTAACTAATTTAAAGTTATCATTTGATTTCAATTTGAACTCTAATGTTTGTGTATATGAACCATGTGATACTGGTGTAAATACTATTTGAATATTTTGTTTCTGATTAGGTAATAATGATCCTCTTTCTGGTTGAATTTTGAATGCATCATTTCTTACTATTTTGATTTCTTTCTTCTTAGCATCTAATCCAAATGCTCCCTTTAGTTCCCAATCTGTAGGTACAATATTATTATTTAACATTCTAATTTATATTATTTTGACATGACCAACACTAATATTTCCAAAATCTAATTCTGATGCACTAAATTCTACATCTGGAATAGTTTGATTCATCTTAATATTTAATAAAAATCCAATACCATCTGGAATATATACTGGAATTTTATATGATTTTAATCCAGCTTCTTCATCTCTCTTACTTGTATATATCATAGTAATAACCTTTTCTTCCTTAGGTGGAATTCTTAATAATTTCTCAGGTTCCATTTTAATATTATACTTTCTAAGTAATTTATTATCTATTTCAAATGTCAATGGATATTCACCAGTATTAATTATCTTAAATTGTTTCTTTCTTGTTGTACTTATAACAATGTTTCCAAAATCTAAATCATATTCAGTGAAGAATAGATCATTTTCAACCTTATATCCAAATGTATATCCATACTTCTCAAATCTCAACTTCAATAACTCATTAATATTCTTTCTTGTGATAGTTGAATCATCTAACATCCATTCTGATTCAGCTGAATTTCTCACCTTAAAGAATGGATTATTTACTTTCTTCTTATTTAGATCAATATTCATATAATCATCAATTCCATCAATAGGTCCTTCATAACCTTCACCATATAATGCAATTATTTTATCATTAACAGATCTCTTGATATATTCTAATGGATTTACATATATATTCTCCCTTGTTAATCTTGGTAGATTTAGATTACAAGTTGCAATTACACCTTTACACTTTAATTTTACATATTCAGCTTCATAGAATGCTATTTCTATTTTTAGTTTTTCGAATATCTCTGATGCTAATCCAGGATATAATTTAATATATATTTTGATCTTCTCATCAGCTGCTAATCTTCCATATGTTGGATATACTTCAATTACATTTGGTCTTGATACTAATTCTGTTGATATATTGAATTCAAATGGTACTTTACCTTTGTTCTCAATATTGAATTCACTTACACTATATTCATTAAATAATATTTCACCAAAGTCAATTTCTTTATTACTAATTTCATACTTAATTTCTCCACTTTCACCTTGTAATATTATTTGATATTCTGGTCCTCCAACTACTTCACATAATGCAATCTTTTCAAAATGTTCAAATTATCTTATTGCATTAAATGTAAATTCAATATATTCTGCTTGTCCAGGTCTTAATACACCATTTATTGGCATTATATCAAATATTTGATCTTTCTCATATACTTCATCATCATTATCATCTTCTGTAAATTCTAAGAATGACCAATCATATAATACATCTAAATTACTTGTATTAGTCATCTTTACATAAACTTTCTTTGATGAATCATTTTGAACACAACCAAAAATTATTTTTGTATATTCAAATTCTAAATTAGGGAATTCAACTCTTCCAATTAATTCAATACAATCTCTAAATGGATGATTTAAATGAGTAATATTCAATTTACCTTTATAATCACAATTAATTCTATCTTTGTTGAATGTTGAATCAAACTATATAATCATATTATCTGTTTCATTAGCTTTCAAATGGAATTATTCATGATCAATTCCAAATGGTTCTTTAGTATTCAATTTGAACTCAGTTTCTAATGGACAATTTGAAATAACTTGTACTGGTAAATATATCTTATTAGGTTCATTATCTTTACTCCATACATAATTGAATTCAACAACTTGTTTATCAAACTTAATAATTGGATTAATGAAATTAGCTTCAACTTTAGCTTCAAATGCAATCTTCTTATCTCTTCCATCCTTCACTTGAGTTAGACAATTAAACTTCTCATATATATTACCTGATTTAGTTGATTTAGCAATAACTTGGAAGTTAATACCAGTTTTTGGTTCTAATGTTTATGTTTCTGGGAATACCTTAAATGCGAATTATGTATCATCCATTTCAAATCTCTTATTTTTCATAGCTTTCTTATCAATATCAGTAATCTTCATATTCTTGAATTATTTCTCAATTTGATCCATATCTAATACTCTCTGCCATGTAACTTTGACTGATTTTCTACCTTTATTTGATATAAAGAATTCTGTTACTTCTTCAGCACTAGTATAAATATCTCCAAATCTAATATCGGATAGGTTAATATCAGATGTAATTGTATTACCAATTCCCATACATGATAATGGAATTTCTAAATCATTTCCATATTTTACTTTCACTGTTAATATGTCAACAAATTTCATAGCTTCATCAGGTGAACATACTACTTTAATAGTCTTTTGACCTTTCTCAGGTATTGTTCCTTCTCTATCCTTAATAAAGAATACACTTTCTTTATTGTTTGTGAACATAGTATAATCTGCAGGAATAATAGATTGATTTACTAATGTTAATTTCATTTCTTGAGTCTTTAATACATCAGATTTATTGAAATCTAATCTATCTTGTTTACATGTCATGATTGGTCCAATAGAATTAGCAGTGAATTGCAATGTAGTTGGTAGAGTATTTTGTCCAATAATTCTAATTTGTACAGGAATTTTGATATTACCTGTTTTTCTTGTAATCAATTTTATTTCAAGTTCATATTTAGCAGATGGTTGAATAATATCAATCTTTTTCTTTGGTTCAATTTCAGCTAGTATTTTACTTACATCATCTTGATCCAATACTTCAAACTTAGCTGGTAAACTAGACATATTCTCTAATATTATTGATTTTGTATATGGTTACATAATATATACTTCTCCAAAATCTAGTAGATTATTTGGTTGAATTTTAACTTGTGGAACTATACATTCAGCTCTTATTGGTATACTTGCCATATTCTCTCCTACATTTTCAATATCTAGCACTAAATTAGTTTCATATGTAATTGATTGTCCTGGAGTGAATACTATATTTATTAATGTTGTCTCTGATGGTTCAATTTGTTTACTATTTGGTGTAATCTTGAATTCTTGCATCAAACCTAATTCATCACCTGGTACTCTCAATTTAAATACAAATGGTACTTTACTAATATTTTTGATCTTTATCATTTTACTATAATCAAAGTTGAATGATACTTTTTGGAAATCTAATTTATCAAATTCAAATTCAAATGTAGGTGCAATAACATTACCTTTGAAATTTAATGATATATATTCATTTGTATCTTTCAATACCCATTTGAATACTTCATTAAATTCACCTAATATATTTGATGTAAATATCATATCTATCTTATTTTTTTGTTTAACTTTCAATATTCCTTCAGTTTCACTAAATTTGAAACATTTATTAAATGCAGAATTACTTGGATGTAATTAATATTTACAATCTATTTCACCCTTATTTTCTAAATCTAAAGTAAATTATACTTTATCATCAATATATATATCTCCTAATTCCTTCTTATTATTAATTATATTAGTAAATGATGCTCTCGGACCTAATCCTTGTCCAACAATTTGAATTGGTAATCTATCTTCATTACATGTAATGTTACAATATGCTACACCAGTTTAATTCATTGGTCCTTTAGGTTGGAACATTATTGTAATAATAATTTCACTATTAGGATTTATTTTACCTTTGATAGGTTCAATTACAAATACTTCATCATTTTATAACATATCATCATCCATTATAGCCTTTCTAATTCTATTATATTTTCTAGTTATTCTGCTCTTCTCTACTTCAATTAATCTATCTCTTCTTCCTGCTAATTCAATCTCATCTTATGAATCATCTGAATCAAATGATTCTTCATCATAATTTAATGTTTGAGGATTAATATTTAATATTTCTTGTAATTCTTGATCATTAACTTGATTGATTAATTTCTCTTTCTTCTCTTTCTCTTCTTTATCAGAGAACATAGTCTTCCATTCAAAATCAGATGGATAATTAGTATTGTTAACTATTCTAATATTCTTACTTGATGATAGACTCATGTATGTATTTTCCATTTTGATATATGATTTTGATAAATATACATTTTCATTATGTGATTCACCATATAAATTAATCTGTTTAGTTTGTCCATTTTCTAAATCTACATTCAATATTTCATTGAAATTCTTTATTTTAGTAGGTAAGAATGATATTGTAAATAATGTTGATCCACCTAATTCTAAGAATCCTTCCTTCTGATCAATATTAAATGGTGGATTAGTTCTTAATAAATATTTGGTAGCTTTATCACCAATATTCTTAATCATAACAGTTTGTTCTTTCAATTACTTCACAGGTGTTGATCCAAAATCAATATTCTCAGGTACTTGAATATCAATTTTAGATCCAATACATTTAATTGGTAATATAAACTTCTCTCTTTCAGTTATAACTGATATTTCAAAATATTAATCTTGTTTAGCATCTGGATTAAATAGAATGGTATAATTAACATCCATTCCTGGTGCAACCTTATCTCCAAATGTATTATTATTCTGTTTACTTACTTGTTTAACAGATATAATAGTTGACTTTGGTTATTCAATCTTCACTCTTCTTCCATATGCATCTTTGTTTCTTAATTTAAATGTTCTCTCAATTGGAACTAATGGGGTAAAATTATCAATAACAATTTCATTAGGAATTGCCTCAAATATTGGTATATTTAGTG
>Ga0255303_1000049_pt1 | contig 13422 bp, 21 predicted proteins | sample MistaT_19_FD_183679 | JGI IMG/M metagenome (GOLD analysis project Ga0255303, IMG submission 183679) | Metatranscriptome of freshwater microbial communities from Mississippi River, Louisiana, United States - Miss_Miss_RepC_8d (Metagenome... | ecosystem: Environmental > Aquatic > Freshwater >...
CCCATATCAAATATGATTAATCAATCATTATCATTCAAAATCATTGCAACTCCATTCAATATCCAATGACTTTCATGTTTCATTGTAGGTAAATATGCTGTATAAACATATCCTTCACCACTTGAATTTGTTCTATCACTTGTAACTTACACTGGGCATGGATATCTATCTCTTGTTTTTAGTTTACTAATTAATACTGGTTCAATATGCATGATTGGCATTTCATTAATCAAAATCTTTGGTTTTTGTTTCTTAATAACTTTCTGATCTTCATCAAATCTAGCACCTTCTATTTATAATCCATAAATATATCTTCCATTCTTTGGTTTACTTTGAATTTTTGATGGATCAGTAAACTTGGTCACTTTGGTATCTATAGTTAATTTATCTAATTCTAATCCATTTTGCTTACAAAATTGTTGACATAATGCAATTAAATATGAATATGGTACATGAATTCCACTTAACCATGTTACAGTTGGTTCACATTTTATCCATTCATTATATTGATCTATTCTCTTCTTTAGATGATTCATCCATGATGCTATTTTCTTTAATGTTTGTGGTGACTTATTCTTCCATGATGCTGGAATAAACCCATTGAACAAATCATTATATATTGATTCTAATTCATTTGACATACCAATGATACCATTGATAGCATCTAATAAATCCTTTAGATTACCTTTTATACATTTGATTAATATATTGACTCTTTCTATTTCTTGTTTTAATACAACAGCTGTAAAATAGAATCTTGGATCTTTTGGATCATCAACACTATTATCAATTTGATCTTTAACTTTATCTTCTTCATAAGGATTTTGTAATTTATTTTGAATATCAATAATTGATGACTTTACCATCTCATCCTTATTAATTACACTTTCTGATGCATCAGAATCCATTTGCATCATCAACATTGATAACAATATATTATTTGATGCTAAAGCAGATTATATAATTTCTGCATTAATATTCAATCCAAATACTGTTGGGAAATTCTTAGTTGGAATATTATTATATATATATTCTTGGAATTCTGTTATTGATACCATTGGAGGTATAATATACTTATTTCCTCCTTTCTTATCTCTATATAATTAGAATGGTTCTCTTTCATCAAATACGAAATCTCCCAATTATTCATCCAAATAAGTATTTAATATTCTTCTATCCCAATCATCTGTTACTCTACCACCATACATAGCTTCTCCAATCAATTACTTCAATGATCCCCAAGGTCTCATTTCATCTTTATCTTCAATTGATTTTGCTAATTAATAACTTAATAATTTTACACTAATATTGAAATCAGATTCATTAAAATCATACATAATATTCCATCCTATTTTACCAAATTTCTTTCTCTCTTGTATAACTGCATGGAAGAATGATAAACATTATACTAATGGTTTGAATTCTTTATTAATACATGTATCAAAATCTTTTGGATTCATCTTTGACCATGTTGATCTTAAATTTGCATCCAATCCATCAGGTGGTTCAACTACTATCTTATTTGATTTATGTAGAATACCTAATGGGAATTTATCTGTTGGTTTAGTTGTTAACCATAATCTGAAATCTTTATGTGCTTTCTTAACTTGTTCAGAATCTAATATTCTATCTAAATCTGGTAACCATTTCTTTAGTAAATGACAATTTTGTAAGAATACCCATGTACCTTTGACAACTGCTGTTTTGATTGCTTCTGTAGCTTTCTCTTCTGAACCTTGACCTAATGATTCTTCAAATAGATTCACTTCTAATTCTTCTTTCTTAGCAATTATATCACTTCTTGGATCAGCACCAGGTGATAATATATAAAGTGTTGGTGTATGACTATCAGACTTTGATTAAATTTCATTGATATTAGGTTATTTTGGTTTTACATACTCTGGACCCATTTTATCAACAATATACATAGATATACCTTCTTTCAATCTATCAATTCTAAATAATTTCAATATACATATTTTTGATAACATATCTAAAGTATTATATCCACATGGAATTTCTTGATCTTCAGGTGCAGGTTAATCATACCATTGTTTCCATTATTCTTCATTTGTTGTAATATCATTGAGTAATGAATTGAATTTACTATTTAATGATGTTAATAATTCTGCATCTTTCCAACTTTGTTCACTCATCCAATTTAGTGTAGGTGGTTTTGGTGTTTTAGCTGGATCTAAACTTGTATTACCTCTTAATAAGAAATTAAACAAACTTACATCAATTTTCTTCTGATTCATTAATATTCTAGTTGTTAAATGGAATGATTACATTAGTTTATGTTTCTCAAATAATCCTAAACATCCATAGAATTATACAATATTAGTATTAGTATGTATAATATTCTTCAATCTATTAGTTTGAGAATTCTTATCAGGTTTAGATGTTCTCAATGCTTCATCAAATAATTTCACATAATATGATAATGATTAATTATACATATATTCTATTTCAGATAATGCATCTAATGCGAATTATAATACTTGACCTCTAATTGCACCAGTCTCATAACTCATTCTTTGTCTATCTATTTTCTCTTTAGCTATTTTAGCATCAGCCAATATTTGATTAATTGCTGTTGATTTAGCCTTTGATTCTTCTAATTTTCTTACTAATTCAGTATTCTGTAATAAATCACCTTCTTTTGATAATTCTTTCAATAATTCATCTTCTAATTCTTTCTTCTCTTTCTTATTTCTACTCATAATTTCAACATTCTCCTTTCTCTTTCTTTCTAATTCACTATTTTCAAAATCTACTATTCTATTTAATAATTGTTCTTTCAATCCATCTGGTGTAACTGAATAGTTAATAATAATACATGAAGCAAATAATTCAGGAGTATATTTTGGATTTGACATCTTTGTTACTAACTATAATTTGAAGTTCTCATGTACTTCTAATTCTTGACCATTCAAATTTACTACTTTACCATTTGCCTTAATCTGATAATTTTGTTCAATAATTGGTATAATAACAGGATCAATTTCTTCTGTAATATTCTCAAACATAAATGGTGCTCCTTGTTTAATTGCAATTTCTAACCATTTACCATAATCATCATTCATTGATCTTATTTTCAATGAACCCTCAAATGTTGTCTTAATCCATGCAATAGCTTGCATTTGTGGATCAATACATAATGGATATCTTGTTGATTTCAGTGTTAATATACCATTCTCTGTTGATTGAGTATCTGCACTTAATCCATCTGCTTCCCATGATGTCTTCTCTACCTCTGTACATAAGAATGAAGTTACTTGTTATTCTGCATCATATGGAATTGTTGTTGTAGCAATATTAGTTAACCAATTTTGATACATAATTTCCTTTCTGAATGTTGATTCAAATGGACCTAGATATGTTAAGAATGCACATGATAATAAACAATCTCCTATTAATTTAATATACATAACATTTAATGATTCTCTTTCTTTAGTCCATGATATTTTCTCATCTCCCAATCCATTTACCAATCTCTCTGCAATTTCTAAGTTAGCTTTCTTAATAGCTAAATCTTCTTCTAATTCTTGTAATTTTATTTTCTTCTCTTTCAATGTGATCTCCATTTGTCTCATTTCAGAATTTAGTCTTTCTAATGTTTCTTCAGCTTCCTGTTTCTCTAATCTAGCCTTATTTAGTTCAGCTGTTGCCTTCTTTAATATATCCTTCTGTGCATCATAATTCTTCTTACTTGTAAACCAATTCTTCATTTTCTTAACCCATACATATAATGCATATGATTCTTGAGATACTTTCTCCTTAATATAATTTGGCATTTGATCCTCACTTGTTATATCTAATGTCTTATCTTCTTTAACAAGTTTGAATAATTGATTTAGATATGCTTCAGCTGTTGCAATCTTCTTCTCTGTTAAATTCTGACCATTACCATCTTCCTCCATAAATGATTTAACTCCATTATAGAAGTTACCAGCTTTCATCACTAACTTCTTACAACCTTCCCAAGTATTATCAGGTGTACCTCCTGTTGGTGTCAAACTATTTACTGCCATCACAATTAATTTAATCTTCTCTGGTGGATTGTTAATAATACCTTGCATAGCTTTGATTTTCTTCTCATCTAAATTTTCTCTTACTGATGTCTCAACATCATTCTTAATTTCTTTAGCTTCATCCATAACCTTCTTTGCTGTTTCTTCCTTCACTTCAACTTCTGCTACTTTCTTACCAATTTCATGATTCAATGTTTCAGTCTTAATTGTTGCTTCTTGTGTTTTGACTTTTGATTCTTCAATTTCTTTGATAAGTCTGTTAACACTTTCATACTCTTTAGTTACATGAGCCATTTGTATACTTAATTCTTCTTTCTTAACTTTAACTATCTCTTCTGATTCCTTAATTTTATTTACACCATTTCTATATTTCTTAATATTCTCTTCATATACTCTTCTCCAATGATCTAATGTTCTTTGTTATGTATTAATTAAACTCAAGAAATGTTTTGGTGTTGTATAGTTAACTCTTCTCAATCTCTTAATAAATTCCTTAGAGAAATTACTTATTGATGTATGTAATTATGCGAAGAATTTGATTACATCTGGTTTATACTCTTCCTCTAATGAATATTCTAGTAATTTAGCATTAGCAACTTCAACCAATGCTTCTTGTGGCCATTGATTATACCAATCTATTGTAGTATTGTTAATTAATCCTGGGAAATTTCTACATCTTGTTCTTAAACTATCACCTGCTGGAGAGAAACATAAACATAGATGTAAATTATCTCTCAATTTCTTCAAATATTAATTATATTCTTCACCATGTATTATTTGTTCTTTCTTCATTTCTGATCTCAATGGTCTCATTAAATCTTCTTTCTCAGATTCTGAATACATACCTTGAATCATACCATTTGTTAATAATGTATTAATTTGTTCTAAGAATGATTCATGTAATACATGAGAATCATTAAATAAGAATACTTTAGGCTTAATTACTACATTTTCATATAGTTCTTTTAGATTATCTAATAATTGTTGAGTATCATAATTTCTTGATAATGTTAATGTGAATAAAATTAAACCTGAACTAAATGCAGCCAATTTACAAGTTGATGTTTTACCAGATCCACCAACTCCAACCATTAATAAATTACCTCTTGGGAATCTGAAAATTCTTGATGCATTTATTAAATGTTACATTGCCATATCAAACATAACTAATTCCATAGGTGTATTCTCTTCATTAAATGCATCTAATATTTGAATCCATTTCTTCTTAATATTATCAAATACTTGTAAATCTTCTTATAATCTTAGTTGATCTGTAATATCAGCATTAGGATCTAATGTTAAGAAATCACCATATATAATTGGATCTTGCATACAATATTCTAATGTATCAACAAAGTCTTTCTTAATTGCTTCAGGAACAATTTCACTAGCAAACAATTGTCTATCTTCATCTGTCATTAATCTATCATATACAACTTTATGAATTTCATGTCTCCATAATCTCACGAAATCTCTACTAGTTTCATATTTATCTGGTGTTGTTAATAATAAACCTTCTTATACTTTACTTGTATCTCTTAAGTTGAATATATAGTGGAATTTAATTGGTGTTCTTGGTAACTTCTTAATAATATCATCAAATAATTTAACACTCATTACTGCTAAATCTTTAGTCATTTTTTCTAATTTCTTATTACCACTCCAGAATCTATCTACATGACCCTTTAATATTTGAGAATAAATTAATTGTTTAGTTAACTCATTTGGTTCATTCATAACTACACAATTTATTTGTGATATAAATCTTGGATCTACAGTATTTCTACCTCCACCTGGTGGTAACATAGCCATTAGATATTTAACTTTCTTAATGTTAATTTGGTCTAATAATCCCTTTCTCTCCCATAATTATTTGAATTCAAATAAGAATTTCAATAATGCAATAACTTGTTGTGTATTATATGGATCTTTCTTTGGCATACTCATATCATCAACAAATACACATAGTGATTTACCTTGTTTTGGTTTCATAGCCTTACCAATATCTTTCTCTAAGTATTCCATTAACCAATTTTACATATCAATTGATTTTGTAGAACTACTGAAGTTTAAGTTCAATGATGTTTATTCTTCTAAATTCAATCTCTTTAGATAATCTTTCAATACTACTGTTTTTGATACACCAGTATCTCCAATAATACAGAATGGAATTGCTCTATCAAAATGTTTCTCAGTTAACCATGAATATTTGAATGTATCATCAGTAGGTACTAATATTCTACTAAATTCTCCATTTTCAGGATGTACATATGGTGGTCTAAATGAAGTCCATTTCTTAAATTCAAAATCACCTGACTTAAAGTCAATAACTATATCAAATAATGAAACATTATTAGGGAATGCAATTTCCTCTTGTTCTAAAATATTCTTGAATTTATCTACAAATTTCTTTCTATCTGGTACATCTAAACATCCAGCTAATCCCCATGTACATGAGAATATGAATATTCTATTTAATAATTCTTCATCATTTGTTTCAAATTATTTACATTCTTCCATTAATACTTCCATTAATGTACAATGTTGTTTAATTAAATTTAGTTCAGTCTTAGGTTGAATTTCTAATAGTGCACCTTTCTTCTCTTTCTCATCTAATCCTTCTTTAATAAATCTCATTAATGGTTCAATAAATGCTTCACAATATGATTCTAATTTCTCTTTAACTTTCTCTGTTCTCTTATCTTCTGGTTTCTCTCCAAATCCCATTTTACACCATCTATATTAATATGGTTTATACCCTAATAATGCATTATCTAAATACACTACACCACATCTTGATATTGTTGCTTTACTTGCTTATGATAAATCATATACTTCTAATATTAATTTACAATGTGATAATAATGCAATTCTATCAGATCCACTTAGAGTTAATAATTTACTATCATCCATCACACTATTCATATCTTCAATCCATTTAGCATCAACATCTCCATCAAATAATATCCATTTCTCTTCATTCTTAACTTTGACTCTTATATCATTACATTGTCTTTATATCTTAGATAATAATCCATCAACCCAATCACCTGTATCTGGATTTGCCCAACCATAAACTTCTACTATTGGTCTATCTTTTGGATTTATTCTCCATATTCTTGTTTTAATACCATCTTCAGTCTTTGCAGTTTTTAGTGTTTCTAAAACTGTAGTTTTACCTGCACTTGTTGGTCCAACTACCATAGTTGTATGTCTTGTATACATTGTTTCATATAAATGAATACATTTAGTTACTAAATGATTAGATTCTGCTTCACAGAAATCCATATTTCTAAATTCTAATTTTTGGAAACATTGAATAATTGTATCTTTGATAGGTGGGAAATCAGTTCTTGAAATATCTACATTAGCAAACAGACCTTCAATCAATGATTAGAATAATTCCTCATCTTCAAATGTGAATCTTGGTGTATTCATATCTCTTAATGCTTTCATAATAATACCAAATTCATCTCTCTTACCATCATCTCTCTTCAATTCTCCAGCCATAACCAAAGCTGCTTTCAAAGTTCTTAATCCAAAATCTTAATGTTTTTGTTTAGATAATTTCTCATCACATAATTTATATAATCTTGCCATCTTTGATGCTAATCCCTTTGCATCTTTGAAACCTTCTGACATTAATTTGATTTCACAAATTAAATCAATATCTGGAACTATCATAGTCATTGGTCTAAATAATGCCTTTACATTATCTGGTAATTCAGTTCTTCCAATATATGTTGGATTCATAGTAATGAATAAAGCTACAGTATTCTTTAATTGACATCTCATACCATCAAAATTGATAACATCCTTATTCTTCTTCAAAGCTTCTTGAATTTCAGATATTTGAGTTGCTGCTACAGATAACACTTCTTCATTAATTCTATTAAACTCATCAAAACATCCCCAGAATCCAGCTGATGCCAAACCACCAAATATATTAGCTAAATTATTCTTTGTCATTGTTTCTCCACAATTAGTTACAACACATCTTATTGCTAAGTTCTTAGCTAAATCCTTAACAGTTTCAGTTTTACCAGTACCTGCTGGTCCTGCTGGTGCACCTCCTAAGAAGAATTTCATTGCAGTTGTCAATGTCATAATACATCTATCAGTTAATGGTGTAATAACCAATCTATCTTTTAATCCTTGATATTCATAACATTAATTATATGTCCATGTACATTGTCCAACATTAATTGTATCATTATCATTGTTGAATTAGAATCTTAATTGGGATTCCCATTGGAATTCTTTCTCATTCAATATACTATCTCTAACAAATCCACCAACTATATCTCTTGAATGCACATTAACAGTAATCATAATATTTAATTTCTTTCTTAATTGTTTGTCTGTAGTTGCTACTAATAAGTCAGTTAATTCATCCATTTCAATATTTTGTTTCTCAAATTCATTCTTCATTGCCTTCTTATCACCTTTGACTATCTTTCTAAATGTATCTTCAATTCTCCATGTCCACCATACAGTTTCACTTGCAATAACAACCATACCTAAATGTTCCATAATCCATTCTTCTTTCTTCTGTTTTGAGTAATTATATACTCCAGCTTTAACTAATTTCTTCAATGATGATATCATTTCAATTTCAACTTTATTCAACCAAAATTCAACTTTACCATCTGGTTTTGTTTTATCATTAAATTCAAATTCTTCATCTTCTTCTGATGTCATACCTTGAATTAAATCAGTTTTAGTAAATTTCAATACCTTACAATTATCAAATAGTTTAGAACAGAAATCTTGTACAATTCTTGGTTCTTGAGAACCTAAGATACACAATAAATCATCATTAGATACAAATTAGAATCTTGGGCATTTAGTCTTCTTATCATCCAATTACTTAGATAAGTTTCTTTGACATGCTTCTAATCCTCTTTGAATATTCTCTAATGAACCAAATGTATTCTTATTACAAATACCCAATATCATTTTATTGGTTTATGCATTCTCAGCAATTTTAGTATATTCTTTATCTAATTTCATAAATTCTTTAGTTTCATTCTTCAATTGAGTTCTAATTTCATCATTCTTGAAGATAATTTCTAGATTAAGATATTTAGTTTGTACTAATGACCATTGTTCAATAGTTTCACTTACATCATTCAATGCTTCTTCAATTTTCTTCAATTTCACTCTTAATTCAGGATTATCCAATAATCCTCTATCAGTTGCCATAGTTGATACTGATTATTGATCTTCTTCTAATTTACCTCTAATATCATCTGTTCCAGACAATAAGAATACTATTTTATTATCTCTTTCTTTCTTAATAATAGTCATTTGATATTCCTTCCATGATGATTCTATCTTTAGAATATCTTTCTCTAAATTTTCTTGTTGTTTAGCTTTCTCAGCAATTTCTCTAATAAATTCTTCATGTTCTCCTAAATCTAAACTTAATACATCTGAGAATAACATAGTCTTCATATCTGTATTTATTTTCTTACCTATTTCTTCTGATATTTCCTTAAAGTGTACTTCCTTAACACCCTCAACTTTCAGACAATCAACTAATTCACTATTCTTTCTCAAATTATCTGCAATATTACTCAAATTTAATTATTGAGGTTCATTCTCATAATTCTTATTTCTTAATTTCTTAACCATCTTTGGTACTATTTCAGATAGATCCTTCAATTCTTTAGTATTTAGTTCCTTCCATAATTTAGTCTTTAATTCATCCATTTTAGTCTTATATGTCTTGAAGATATCATATATTTTAGATATGAATGATATCTTCTCTTCAACTTCTGATAATAAATCATACTTTGATATATTCAAATCAAATAATTTCTGATCCTTAATAATTTGTTCCTTTATCTCTTTCATCTGAGATAATTTAATTGAATACATTTCAAATAATTCTAAACCTTGTTCAATAGTAACTTCTCTACTATGAGGACCTTTCTTCATGAATTCTTTATGAAATTCTTCTATTTTCTTTCTGAATTCTGCATCTTTCTCCATTGTTTGATTACTGAATATTTTATTATCTTCTTTCATATCTTCTTGTTTTTGATATGTCTTATCAACAATATCATTCCATCTCTTATATATCTTTTTGATCTCTAACATTGTTTCAATTAGATCTTTATCTTTATCATTTTCCATTAACTATTTATAATCTAAATATAAGAAGAATGTTCTTACTCTTTCTCTAATAATATACATAGTATTCTGCATTTGATGAGATTCTTGTCTTATTATTGCTATTTTACCTAATATATTCTTTAATGAATTAATATCTTTAGGTTTTATATTAATTGCTGTTTCATATTCTATACATTTAGATCTAAATTCTTCATATTCTATTCTAGCTTTCAATATTAATTGTTTACCTAACTTTCTTAGATTCTCTTGTGCTTTATTTACTACCATTTGATTGAAATCAGTTAAATCAATTACATAATATTCCTTTCTTATTATTGAATCCTTTACTGTTACATTTGAATATGTATCAATAATTACTTTATATCTATACATTTGATTTTCAATATTCTTAGTAGTTAATTACTTCTCAGGTATATTATTCTTTAGATCATCTAATTCAATTGGTTCAACTAATTTTAGTTTCTCTTTCTTGATTGTGAGATTTTGTTTGATAATATTTAGATCTTTATCTTCTAATTATTTCTCTAAGAATTGTTTCAAACTTGCTAATATCTTATGATATTTAGTATCTCCAAAGAATGTATAATCATATTGTTCAATTTCTGATTCTTTGAAATCATCTTCTTTGAACAAATCAAATACTGTATTTTTCTTAACCATTTTATCATAATCAGATTCATCCTTGAATCTAGGTAAATATTTACTAATATCAAATACTTGATTAACTAAGAATTTCATATTATCAATTACATCTTTAGGCATTGGATCTAATGTTACATCAGGAATTATATTTGATACATTTATTTTGAATAAATATGGTAATCTCTCATCGAACCCTTTAGCTGTCTTTAATAACTTTTCAGTCATACAGAACATTACTACTAAAGTATTTAATCCTTTAGCTATACATTTAATTAGTGCATTTAATACTCTAATTTCAACATAGAATTTGAATAATCTTAAATTGGTGAATATTTCTTCTTTCAATTTCTCTTGACTCTTGACTTTATCAGTATTAGTTAATGTATTCTCAATAATTTTACATGATGTTTTAATGGATAATATTTGTGAATTTGCAGTAGTATTAAGTGCATTAATATGTTTACTTTGAATATTCATGAATACTGCTAAACTCTCTTGTTCATATACTATTTCAATTAATTTCAATTCTTCTATGGATTTAATGTAACTATTTATTGAATTTAATTGCTTGGAAATATCTAATCTAATCTTATTAATTTTATTAATTTCTTGAGTGCATTTTTCAATATATGTTTTCTTATTGATTGATTTCCAATCTTTCTTGATACCTTCTTTAATAGTTTGACTCAAATCAAATATATATCTGAACATAATTGTCTTCTTCTCAAACTTATTGAAACTATTATTAATCTCATTCCATTCAGATAACATATATTTTAGTCCATTAATTTCATCATAATATCTCTATTCATTTAATACAATATTTTGAATATTTCTAGATAATTCAATACCTAATGAATCCATATATTTAGCCTCTTTGATAAATTCTAATACATCATCAATCTTATCAACTTCAAATGTGAATGTTCCAGTTTGTTTGATAATTTTCTTTGTACTTAAGTCTCTTAATACTGCTTTACCATGTTCTTTCCATTGTTTCTCAACAGTCTTTATATAACCATCCTCTTTCTCATCTCCTTAGAATAATGCTCTAAATTTCTTAAATGATTTTATTATCTCTTGTTTATCTTCAGGAGGAATTCTTAACTTATCTTGATTAATAGCTAATTATGCAAATGGTGCATATCCTCTATTATATAATTGGAATGCCCATATTAACTTTCTAGCATATTTTGGAATAGTATCATTAACAGGTACATTATCTTTGTATTTATGGAATATATCTTCATAATTACTTAATTCCTTATTTCTATAGCTACTTAATACTTCATTAATATTATCATCTATCTTTCCTTTCAATACCTTCTTATCTCTTAATGAATTGAATTTCTCTAACATCTTGAATTTCTCAATTGAAGATCTTACTGATACAAATTGAGTCTTAATAGCTTGTACAATATTATCTTCTAATTTATCTTTATATTGATCAAAGTCAGATAATATATTCTTGAATTGTTCTTGTTTAAATCTATCAAACATATTATCTAATTATTCCTTGAATACTTTGAACATCTTAATTATTGATTCTCTTGATTCTTTATAAAATTTAGCATTACCAATTACTTGAGTTAATTCTTTCTCAATTAAATCATTTAATTGATTTAGTAATTCTAATCTTTCATGGATATCATTTAATCTTCTAATTGAATTCTCACTCTCTTTGAATAAATCTTGTGAGTCATCCCATGAATATTCTGAATTTTCATCTTTGACAGTCTTCTTTGTTTTATGATAATCATCCATAAATGTCCTTATAGCTTCAGATCCTGATTTAATTTCTCTCATTAATACTTCCAAATTTAATTGATTTTCATTAATTTCTTCAAATCTATTCTTGATAATTTTCCTTACTTTAGTATTAATTTCCTTCTCAATTGCATCCATTAATTATCTAAATCTACCACCATCCTTATAGAAATGCTTAGTATTCATCCATATTAATTTCAAATGTAATATTAAATTAGTTATTGGTTCTTTGATATTCTCCAAATTAACATTCTTAACTTGAGTTGAATCAATTGCCTTAAAGTGTCTTTCTAATGTATAAACTAAATGTTCATCATCTTTGACTTTAGTTTATTCACTTTGTAATCTATCAAATGTATTTTGATATAATGAATATGGTTCTGATTGGTGCCTACGTTGTTCTTTGATTGCAAATTCAATGGATTCTATCAATAACTTTACTCTTTCATCATAAACTAATTTATATGCTTTGGTTAATCTAGCACTCTTAGACTTCCAATAATTAATCTCATCAATTGGTTTATTGATAGTATTTTGTTTCATATTCTCAACATCTTTCAATACAGATTCAATAGAACTCTTCAATTTTCTAAATTCATCTTCAATCTCTTCAATTTTATCACTAGTTTTAGTATTTTCATCATAATTACTAGTTAGTAATTTGACATCAACATTAAAATCAGATTCTAATTGATTCACTGTGTCATGCATAACCTTAATGAATCTATTAGTTGTATTTCTTAAATCACTTGTTTGATTAGGATTTAATCCCTTATACTCAATTAAACTAAATACATTTTCAAATATAAATATCAAATCATTAATCTTATTCGTTAAC
>Ga0255303_1000050_pt1 | contig 13384 bp, 1 predicted proteins | sample MistaT_19_FD_183679 | JGI IMG/M metagenome (GOLD analysis project Ga0255303, IMG submission 183679) | Metatranscriptome of freshwater microbial communities from Mississippi River, Louisiana, United States - Miss_Miss_RepC_8d (Metagenome... | ecosystem: Environmental > Aquatic > Freshwater > River...
GTCAGGGTGGGGAGGGGAGGGTTTGGAGGGAAAGAGATGTGTGCGATGTGCGGTGTCTCGGGTTGGGTAACGCGAAGACGACACTCCGCTCACTCACTCGACTCCCAATTCAAGCATCTGAAACGCCATCGAAGGGCTTTAGGCGAAGATGCTGAGGATCAGGGCCAGGAGCAGGCTCACCGCCATCGCCAGCGGCGACGCGGCGCCCACATCCGGCGTGGCAGTCGTGACGGGCGGCGAGGGGGGCACCACCACAGGCGCCGACGTCGGCGCCGCCGTGTTCGGCACGGGCGTCACAAGCACCGACGACGAGCGCGTGCCCACGCCGGTGATGCCGTACTGCGCCTGGAAGCTGCTCGACTGCAGCACGCCAAGCACGATGTTCTGAGCCTTGACGTACTCCGCCGCCGCGCCCGCCTCCGTGAAGGCAGGGAAGCCCGACGCAGCCGCAAGGTCCAGGTAGAACTCCGTCGACGTCGCCGACCCGTTCACAGCGCTCGAGTTCTGCAGCAGGAAGCGCCGCAGCAGCGACGACGACGTCGTCGCCGTCGCCTGGCACGTGCACGCGATCACGTTCAGCGGGCAGTTCAGCAGGCCGGCAGTGATCGAGCACGACTGAGGCGTGCCGGAGCACACCGTCGAGCCAAGGTCGCCGCTCTTGAACTGGCTGTTCACAAGGCACGTCGTCAGCGAGAAGATCTTGTCCACGTTGGACAGGTCCACGTAGTTGACGCCGCCAGCCACCAGGGCAGGCAGGAAGGCGCGCTTGAAGATCGAGATGTTGAACTGCGCGAAGCGGGTCAGCGCCTGCGACACCTTCAGCACCTGCTGCGCGGCGCGCACCAGCGCCGACGAGCGCACAGACGCAGCCGACAGGCGCGGGTCCACCACCTGGAACGTCGCAGTCGTCGACGCCGTCAGCGCCGAGCACGGGTTCACAGTCGACTCGCCAGGCGCCACCATCGACGACGGCTTCGTCGCCGGGCAGCTGATCGACAGCGACGCCAGCGCCTCCACGCCAGTCGTCAGCACCGTCGACCCGATGAAGCCCGCAGAGAAGCGAGCCGTGCCGTTCACCACGCGCGCGTACAGCGTGCCGAACGTCGTGAAGGCCGGCGCGGCGGCAAGCACAACGCTCGACCCGCTGTTCGAGTTCAGCGACAGCGCCAGGATCGACTCCGAGTCGCCCCACACCGGGTTGTCCGACGCGTCAGCCACCACCACAGACAGGTTGAACGCGGACAGCGCCTGCGCCGACAGGAACGCCACGCCGTTGTTGATCGACGCGTTCGTCCTCGTCGCGAACGTCGCGTTCGGCAGCGTGCAGCCCGTCGTGCACAGCCCGTTCGCGCGCAGGTTGAAGCCAGTGATGTTGAGTCGGATCGCCACTGCAGCCTGCGCGAACACGTTCACCGCCGCCGTCGCCGCGATGCCGCTCGTCGACGACTGCACTGTCCACGCGTACAGGCCGTCAGGACCAGTCCACGTCACGCTGCTGAACGACGCCGTGCCACCAGACATGGTCGCGCTCGAGCCGCCGCCAACAGTCAGAGGCAGCTGCACGCCCGGCACGCTCGGCGCCACGCGCCAGAACACCGACGCCGTGCTGCCGAACTCCGACGCGCTGCTCGCGATGTTCGGCAGGCCGCTCATCAGCCCGCTCGCCTGCCACGCCGCAGGCAGAGGGTCGATCGCGCGCACCACCACGCTCGTCTGCCAGTTCCGCCCAGTGTACACCGCGCGCGACTTGACAGCGAACGGAGGCAGCTGCGTCATGTCGTCGAACGTCAGCCGCGACGCCGCCACGACCGTGTCGATGCGCCCGGACGTCACAGTGCTGCCCAGCGTCGCAGACGAAACCTGCAGGCGGATGCCGCCCGCAAGGCCAAGCCGCACCGACGAGTTCGTGAACACCACCTGGAAGCGGAACGCGCCGCCCACCACCTGCGCAGACGTGCCGGCAGCAACAGTCACGCCGTTCACAATAGCGTCCGTCGTCGTCGCCGTCGAGTTCACGTTCACAGCGTTCAGCGTCGGGATCGTCTTGCCAGTCAGCCCGTCGACCGCCTTGATCGACAGCACCGTCGCGGCGTCCTGCGAGTCACCCCAGCACTGCGCGCCAGCAGCCGTCAGCATCACCGCGTAGAACTCGTACGCCACGCCAGTCTTCAGCAGCTGCCCGCGGTACGCCGACGACGTGTTCGTCAGCAACTTCACAGACGCCGACTTGCACACGCTGATCAGGTACGTGAACGACGTCGACGCGCGGTCCGGCCCGATGATCGCCACCGAGTTCGCGTTCAGCACGCGCAGCGTGATGCTGCACGTGTACGTGTTCGCGCCCGTGTCGGGGAACGTCAGGCTCACCTCCGCCTGGTCGTTCGTGAACGTCGAGCTGATCGGCGACGACGCGAAGTTGCAGTCCGTCGACGACACCGTCATCGCGCACGTCGGGCAGTTCGTCACAGCAACCTCGCTGCGCCCGTCCGCGCCAAGGCCCAGGATCTGCGTGCGCAGCCGCATCGCGCGCCCAGCGTGCGCGTACATGGGGATCGCGGACGAGCCCACGCCGTTGTCCCACACAGTCGGCCGAAGCACGTTGAAGCGCGTCGGCGTCAGCGCAGCAATGAGCACAGACGACACCTGCACAGAGCACGCCGCCGCAGTCGCGCACCTGCCAGCGCCAGTGCCAGCCGAGAAGGTGATGGCGCAGTTGCCGCTGTTGTCCGAGCCCAGGAACGCCACGTTGAACACCGCGTAGCCGTCCACCAGCGACGAGTTCGTCGTCGTCACGTTGGCCGTCGGGCAAGCCGCAGAGAAGGTCACAGCGATCTTGTTGTCCGCGCCGACCGCGACGTACGAGTTCGACTGCGCAGCCGTCGTCACGCCAGTCAGCGCAACGTAGAAGGTGTTCGCCACGCCAGCAGTCATCAGCGCCACAGACTGCGTGTACAGCACCGTCAGCGTCAGGCTGCTCAGGCCGACCGCCACAGAGTACTTCGCCGCAGGGAACAGCGCGCCCGATCCGGTGAGGCGCGACGAGATGGTCACGCCGCCGTTCAGGTACGCCGTGTAGATGGGCACCACCTGGCGCTGCGGCGTCGTGAAGCTGAAGTTCACCAAGCCCGCGCCCTGCGACACGTAGCCGCTCGACTGCGAGATGCCAGCCGCGTCCGCCATCTGGAAGTTCGACTGGTACACGGGGAAGTTGTACGCCGACGTGCCGTCAGCCGACAGATCGATGCCGACAGACGCCGTGTTCCAGTTGCACTGGAAGCGGTCCTCGGGCCACTGGCAGCCAACCGTGCCGTAGAACTCGTCCAGGAAGCCGTTGTCGTCCACAGCCGAAACCGGCGTCACCAGCCACGTGTTCAGCGCCACAAGCGTCGCCGGGCGCGAGATGCCCTGCGCGGCCTGAGCCGCCGTCAGCGACACCGTCGGCAGCAGCGCCGTCGCCGTCGTCGCAACGCGCACAGCGAAGTTGTTCGACGACACAGACACCGTGCACACGCTGCAAGGCGCCGTGAACCACATGCGCTGGATCTGGCTCACGTTGAACACCCACGACTTGCTGTTCAGCGTGCCGCCGTTGCCGTTCGTCGACGTCGTCACCGCGAAGGACGGCGTGCCCGCAGTCGAAATCGTCGTGTCAGGCGCCACACCAGCCACAGCGATCGCAGAGTCCTCCGACCCAGTCGCCCACAGCGACACAGCGATCGGCGCGTTCACGCGCACCTTGCGTGGGATGTACCCGACAAGCGTCTGCTGCGTCGCCGCCGTCGTCACGACGAAGGTCGCGGGCACGTCGAAGGTCACGGCCGACGCGCCGCCGAACACGCCGCCCAGCAGGTACGCCGCGCGGATGCGGCACGACACGCACGTGCGCGAGAAGAGCACCGTCGCAGTGAAGGCGCTGCCAACGTTGGTGAACTGCAGCGCTCCGTGGCTCAGCTGGTTCGTGCCCGCCGCGCTGCGCAGCACGCCACCGTTGCCGATCGTCCACACGTTGCCGCTCGTGATGGTCGCGCTGGGGTACAGGTTGAACGTCGTGTCCGCAGGCGCGGGCGCAGCGAACGGGATGTTGCCGATCTTGCCGCGCGGCAGCAGGTTCAGCGTCACAACAGACGCCACCGTCAGCGCCACCGACGCGCTGGTCGTCGTCACTCCCGCGGGCAGCGCGCTCGAGATCACGATCTCCCTCGCCCACTGCGTCGTCGACACCACGTTGATGGCAGAGCTGTACGCGATCAGGCTCGCAGGGTTCGCGTTCATCGTGTTGTACAGCGCGCTCTGCGAGGCGGACGGCGTGAAGCTGAAGCGCAGCACGCACGCCTGGCACGCCGACGCGAACGTCAGCCACACCGTCGCGCGCCCGTTCGACACAACGCCAGTGAACGTCGGCGCGCCACCGTTGTTGCAGCCCGTCCACGAGTCCGTCGTCACCGTCACCGTGCCGCTCGCGCCCACAACGCGCACGCCGCTCGCGTCGCGCACGTCCATCGTGATGGGGAACGCCACGCCGACAGGGATCGCGCTCGTCGTGTACGCGAAGCTGACGCCAGTGCCAAGCAGGGCCGACTGCGCCAGGCCAGCCGTGTTGCAGCCCGTGCCGCCGCTGCACGAGTACACCGCAGTGTCGTTGCAAGGGTCGCCCAGTGCCGTGCCCAGGATCGCCAGCTGACGCGGCTCCGCCTGAGGCTTCCAGTAGAAGGCGTGGCCCGCTGGCGACGTGATGCCGCTGACGACGCCAGTGTACGTCGACGACGCCGCGCTCGCAGCGAAGGAGCCGAACGCAGACGGCGCTGCCATGTACTTGTTCGTCGTCGTGTTGATCGCCAGGAAGGTGCTCGTCGTGATGCCCGTCACGAAGAAGTTCGTCGATGTCGAGCTGATGCCGCTGTCCGCCACAACGTAGAACTTGCCGATCGCGTCGCGCACGCTCGTGCCGAACGCCGCCACCGTCTGCGACACCGCAGCCGTGTTGTCGTTCTGGCACGCAGCGCCCACGCTCGTCGCGGAGTTCACGCACGACAGCAGCTGGTTGCCGAACCCGATCGTCACCGTGTACGTGTTCAGGATGTCCACTTGCCACAGGTTGTCCGTCGCAGGCTCGAACACAGACGACGCCGCGCTGCTCGCGCCGACCGTGTACACGCGCATCGACAGGCCCGTGCTCGAGCTCGCGCCGAAGTACGTCGGCCCGGCGTTCTCGCAGCGCCCGAGGTTGAACATGGCAGGGAACGGCACGCAAGTCGTCGCGATGCACGACGACACATGCATCACAGGCGCCGTGTGCGACGATAGCGCGAGGTTGGTCGTCGTCGAACCGTTGATCCAGTAGCTCGTCAGCGGGCTCGTGCCAGGCCAGAAGGCAAGCACGCGGCTCGTCGTCGTCGCCGTGTTGACCGTGAAGATGGTCACGTTCGACCCGAGCCACTCCGTGTTGCCGCCATTCGTCAGCGTCACCACGCCAGCCACCACTTGACCGGGCGTCAGAAGGTCGAACATCACAGTGCAGCCCAGGCACGCGCCGTCCAGCGACAGCGTCGCCAGCAGCGTCGCCGCCGTCGTGTTCAGCGCAGACGACAGCGGCACAAGCGTCGCGTTCGTGAAACCGCGCACCTGCTGGCTGCCGATCGCCGTCACAGTCACCGTCGCGCCGTCCGCGTTCATGCGCGGCCACAGGTACTTGGTCGTCTCCGTCGACTGCAGGTCGCCCGACGACAGCGTCACGTTGTAGTGGTCCTTCAGCACAAAGCTCAGCCCGAGTGCCAGGTTCGACGCGCCCGACTTCGCCGTCGACACCACGCCAGTCGTGCCACCAACCACCACATCGCCGTTCACCGCGCCGTTCAGCAGCACACGCGCAATCACCTTCTGCGACCACACCTTCATCGGCCCGAGCGCCGCCGTGCCAGTGCTGCCGAACGCCCAGTACGTCGACCCACCGAAGCGCTGCGCGCCGAAGTTGATCGTCACCGTGCGCGCGCCAGTGTACCCGCTGATCGTGAAGCAGAAGTTCACCTGCGAGTTCACCATCGCGCGGTAGCGCTGCGTGAAGCCCGTGTTCGACTTGTCGTCCGTCAGCGTCAGCGCCTGCGTCGAGCCGTCGCCGGTCACGTCGCGAGCGTAGTACATCACCCAGTTCGTCTCGTACAGCGTCGGCAGGCCCGTCGAGTCCACCGCAGCCACCGTCGCGCACACCTGCGTGTCCTTGTAGATGAGTGAGCGCGGGTGCGTCGTGTTGAACAGGCTCACGCCAGCGACAGAGTTGCACGTGCTGCCAGTCGACGTCGCGTCGCAGTACGCCAGCACCTTGTTCAGCGTCGCCGTCAGCCGCACCGTGTTGGGCGTCGCGACCAGGTCGCCCGCTGCCACCACGTTCGTGCCCCACGTCGACAGCAGCTCAAGCGTGCAGCCGCCGGCCGCGCACGGCTTCGACACCGTCAGCGCCAGCAGCGCGAACCCGTTCACAGCAGTCGCCTTCACCAGCCCAGCAGCAGCCTGCGTCGCCTGCAGCGCCGCCACAGTCGTCAGCTGCGCCGCAGGCTGCGCGTTGTTCAGCACAGCGATCACGTCGCCAGTCCAGAAGCGGTCCACCGTGCCGGTAGCGTCAACCGCCGACACGTTCAGGTACCACCCGCGGTTCACAGTCGACGTCACGCCGCCGCAGCCGCCGAGCGACGCCGTCGCCAGGCCAGCCAGCGACGTCGCGCACCGCACGCGCAGGGTCGTCGCCACGCTGCGCACGGGCGTCGTGATGCTGTTCACCACGCCCGTCACGATGTCCGCGCCGTTGAACTTGAGCGGCACCGTGCAGCTCTGGTCGCAGCTCACGGCGTTCTGGAACCGCAGCGTCAGCGTGCCGGACGTCGCGCCGCCCATCGAGTAGCCCGTGAAGGCCGACGTGCAGCTCTCCGTCGAGCACAGCCGCCCGTCGTGGATCGCGTTGCCGGCAGTGCCGAGCGCCGTCAGGAACGTGGGGTCGATCGTCACAGTGAAGGGCGACGGCACCGCGTTGCCGTCCTTCGCGTACATGGACACGCCGTTGACAGTCACAAGCGTCTTGAGCACGATGTTGTAGAACTGGCCAGCCACCAGGTGGTAGCCCGCCGCCGCCGAGATGATCGGCCCGCCCGTGTTGCGCGTCACGTCGTCGTAGCGGAACGACGCCGGCTGACCCGTCTGCGCAGGCTCCCAGAAGGGCACCAGCGGCAGGATCGGCGTGCCAGTCACCGCCACAGGGTAGATGTCCACCACGTGCACGGCCGTCACAACAGGTCGGTACACAGTCACCGTAATGGGCAGGCCCGTCTTGCCGTTCGCCGACGGCGTCAGCGTCACCGTCTGCGACGCCGTTGCCGCCACGTACTGCGACGGCGAGAAGAGCAGCTGGAAGTCGAGCACGCCGTTCGTGAAGCTCGGGCTGCCGATGCCGGACCCCGTCAGCGTCTGCATGTTGACGTTGAGCCCAGTCGACCCGCGAACAGTCACCGTCAGCCCGCTGTTGATCGTCGACGCGATACCGCCGTCCGAGTGCAGCGCCACCACGCGGAACACGCACCCAGACGTCGACCACACCGAGCACGACGTCGCCTGCACTGCGAACTCCACGTTGGCCACGGTCGTCGGCGGCACCGTGAACGAGCACGACGGAGACGCCGTCAGCCCGTTCGACGACACAAAGTTGTACGTGCACACGCCGTTGGGGCACGCAGACAAGGACGTCAGCGAGAACTTCACCTTGCCGTTCGTCATGAACTGCGTCAGCGCGCCGCTCGTGTAGCCGTAAGTCGGCGCGTTCGTCGGCGTGCACTCGCCGTTCGCGCCCTGCAGCGTGAACCCAGTCACAGACGTCGCAGTCACGCCGAAGCGCGACACTCCGGACGGGTACGTCACCAGCGTGCTGCTCGCGTCCTGCGCGACCACCTCCACATCGAACGTCGTGCCAGCGCGCACCTTCGTCGACGAGTTCGTCGGGCACGCCGTCACGTTCAGCTTCGTCGCGCCGCTCACAACGTACACGTCAGACAGGCCGCCAGTCGACGTCGGTCCGTCGTTGCGCACCTGGTACCACCCCGCCTTCACGAAGGGTGCGTACCCGGACACGTTCGACGCAGACGCCTGCGAGCGGTACACGCACACGGCGAAGGCGCCCGATCGCGCAGGCGCCGCCGGCAGCGTGATCGTCGCCAGACGCGTCGCCAGGTAGTTCGTCGAGTCGCTGCCGTACGTCGTCGCAGTGAGGTTCACCCTCGCCGTCGCCACCGCAACGCCGCGCCAGTCCGCGCCAGCGCCGCACGCCGCCACAGTCGAGCTCGCGTTGATGATGTACACGTAGTCCAGAGCAGCCAGGCCGGCCATGCTCACCGTGCCCGACGCCGCGTAGTCGTTGATCTGCAGCCCAGTCGCCGTCGGCACGAACACCATCCTGTTCGGCACAACAGTCATCGGCACGCCAGTCGTCGCAGTCGTCGAGTCCGCGGGCATCTGGTACCACGTCGACGTCAGCGACGACCACAGGCACACCAGGTACTTGCCGCTGATCGTCGGCAGGTTGAACGCAACGCCGTCAGACGTGCCAGCCGTCGTCGAGTACGACCACTGCTGGCCAGACGCGAAGCAGTCCATGTTGCCCGTCGCCACGTACGACCCCGTCGACGGCTCCGTGTACGTCTGCACCAGCTTGAGCGCGAAGGCGTTGTTCGCCGTCACCGTAGACGCGTACGTCACAGTGAAGTAGTACGTCGTGCCGTCGTACGTCGCCGCGCCGCCCATCGCCACAGTGCCCCACGACGTCCCGGAGTACGTGCCCAGGTACGACGACTGTCCAGTCAGCGCCGTCGCCAGCGTGTACTTGCTCACCTCCGACGTCGCAGGCCGGATCGTGCTGTCCGTCGTCGACTGCAGGTAGATGCGCTGCGAGCCGAACGCCTCGCGGATCTCCATCCACAGCCCGGTCGCCGTCTTGTAGCACACCTTGAACCCAACCGACGTCGATGGCAGCACCACGTTGATGCGCGCCTCGCGCGCAGGGTACAGGTCAGTCGGCCCGACGTCGCTCACGCCAGCCGCCACCGCGCCAGCCTCGATGCCCGCGTGCGTCGCGCCAGTCGCCGCTCCGCTGGGCTGCACCGTCGCGCCAGTCGTGTCCACGCAGGGCTTGTAGTACGGGATCACCTTCGCCATGTCCTGCGACGGCCGCGTGTCGAGGTACGCGTACCCCGAGAAGAAGCGGATGCCGAGCGCGCCGTTCACCATGGGCTTGTTCGTCACCGTGTACACCACAGCGACGTGGTTCACCGTGATGAGACCGAGGTCCCACCAGTTGAACGCGTCCGTCGTCGACGTCGTGCGCGTCATGTAGCACACGCGGTAGCTCGTCTGCTGGTAGTTGCCAGGGTTCACGCCGGCCGCAGGGGTCGGCAGCACCATGTACGCGCGAGCGCTCGTCGCCTTGCCCCACGCGTTGTATCCGTTCGCGATGATGGTGTTGTTCGCAGCGTCCACGATGCAGTTCGCCGCGCTCACGCCCGACATGGCAGAGTACTTGTCGTACCCGCCGTTCGTCACAACAGGCGCCTCGCACGTCGACGTCGACGGCACAAGCTTCACAAGGTCGAACTGCGGCGTCACGGCGAAGGCAGCGGCTGCCGTCAGACCAATGTACGTGTACGTGCCGGCAACCATGTTGTTGCTGGACGGCGACGCAGTCACCGTGCGGCCCGTCTTCACGTTCAGGATCGTGCCCCAGTTCGCGCCAGACGCCTCGATCCAGTTCGCGAAGCGCGCCTGCTTGTAGCACACCTTGTATCCGTACGGCCTCGACGACACAAGCGGCGGCGGCACAGTGATGAACGCCACCGAGCCGTCCAGCAGGCCCACGCGCGGGTTGTCCGAGCCGACGTTCAGGTTCGTGTACGGGTTCATGGCGCTGATGGAGTTGTCCGTGGGGGTCAGGGTGGTCGAGGAGCAGAAGTCCGTCGTCACGCTGCTCGTCACCGCGCACGCCTGGCCCAGGTTCGACGTCGCCATCGTCGCAGAGTACACCTGCTGCAGCTTGACAGCGTCCGTGGTCGTGCCCACGACGATGTCGCAGAACACCTCCAGCCCAGTCGACGTGCGGTTCGGCACCAAGCGCACCATGTCGCCGCTGCGGAAGTCCACGTTGAAGCTCTGCGTCGCCGTCGTGCTGCGGTTGAAGACGAAGCGGCCCCAGCTGCCCGCCGACGTGTCCGTCAGCGTGTACGACAGGCCAGGCGCAAGGCGCGGCCCGAACCGGTTCGACGTCGTCATGTACAGGTGCGCCACGAAGTTGGGGTCGCTCAGCGCCTGCCAGTTCTCCCAAGCGCGGCGGAAGCAGATGCGGTACAGAGTGGTCGTGTCCTGAGCCGGCACCTTCACGTAGAAGTACACCGTCTGCGCAAGCGTCGCCGAGTCGTCCGCAGAGCCGAGGCCCACGCCGTCCTCCAGGCTGCCGGGGTTGATGTTGTACGTCTTGGACTGCGCCGCCGTCGTGTAGCACGAGTCGGCAGTCGTCACGATCTTGAGCGCGCTGCCCACAGCCGTCGTCGACGTCGTGTAGTACGTCCACGCGAGCTTGTCGATGCGCGCGCCGGACAGCGAGCGGATCGCCACGGGGCCCCAGGTGCCAGCGCGCGTGTCGTTGAAGTGGTACGTGTAGCCCCTGCTCAGCGCGCGCGGGATGAAGGACGTGTTCGACGTGGTCGGGTGCACGGTCGACACGCCGGGAAGCACGCGCCAGTGGCCCTGCGCCGTGCGGTAGCACACGCGGTAGCGGCCAGCAGTCGGCACGCGGATGTACGCGTACGCCGTCGAGCCCGTGCCGTCAGCAAGCCACGGCGAGTACCCCACGCGCGGGTTGCCACCGAGATCACCGCTCGTGCGCACACCAGCAACGCCCGCCGTCTCGTCGTCGTTCTTCGAGCACCAGTTCGTGCACGTCGCCGACGCGCAGCACTGCGAGCCGGGGTTGCCGTTCAGCGAGCCCGCGCCGAAGTTGTCCTCCTGCGCCCAGAAGCATCCGGACCCCGTGTTCTGCGCGTTCTGCGTGCCGATGTTCGGCTGCCCGAAGTAGTACTGGTAGTACGCGCCTGTGCCGACCGTCGACAGAGTGCCCGCAGACGAGCCGACCGACTGCCGAGTCACCGACGACGTCGTGATGCCGAAGCGCGACGCCGCCGTGTTGATCACCGTGTTCGACGTCAGCTCGCCGGTCGTCACCGCCGACGGCGCCGCGAAGTGGCTCTCAGACACAAGGCGGAACATGTCGCCGCCCGTCAGGTTGAAGTAGTCGCGCGTCGTGCCGTACTCCCACTGCGTCGCCGCCGTGTAGCTCAGCGTCGTCCCGGTGGCAGCCGTGAAGAGGATCTCACCCCACGACCCGGGCGTGTCGTCGACAGTCGTCCACGACACCGTCGTCGCAGCCGCAGTCACCGTCAGCACCGTGCTGCGAGGCTGGCAGCCAGCAACCCACCCAGTCGACTTGTACGTCGTCACCTGCGAGCACGGCGTCGAGCTCGACGCGTCGTACGCCTTGAACCACACAGGCTGCGCCTGGCTCGCGAAGCCGTTGTAGCCACCGCCCACGCGCGTCAGTCCAGTCGCGTAGCGCAGGCGTCGGTACGCCTTCGTCGACACGCACACATCGTACGACCCAGCAGCAGGCAGCTGCAGGTACGCAATCAGGTTCGTGCGCGTCGTCGCAGTCGAGGTCCATGTAGTCGTTTCGGCAGTCGGGTATCCAGTAGTGGCAGCGAACGGGTTCATGTCGCGGCTGCCCGCACGCGCAACGCCGCCAGCGACGGCGCCTTCCAGAGCGCAGCTCGTGCTGATCCACTCGCCGTTGCTCGCAACAGCGTTCGACCCGCAGTACTGCTTGATGTCGTTCGCCGTCGACGCCGTCTTGTCCAGACGCTCCGTGCGCTTCTCGTACGTGCACGGGTAGCCCCACGGCACGAGCTTGATCGAGTCGGACAGCGAGAAGGCGGACACGTTGACAGGCTTGCCGTTCAGCAGGCCGCGCGGCGGGTTGTTGGCGAGGATCTCGAAGGCGGCGTAGTCGCCCGCGTAGTGCGTCGTCGCCTTGGGCGGCGCGCGCCACAGGAACAGCGGCTCGCGGAAGCGCTCGATCTGGCCCTGCTTGTAGTTCTCGAGCTCCATCCAGTTCGCGTTGCGGCTCGAGTCCGTCACGATGCCAGAACGCGTCTTGTTGCGCAGCGTCACGTCCTTCACGCACAGGCGGAAGTTGAACGGCGGCGCCGTGAAGGTCACGAAGCCGGAGAAGATCATCTGCCCGCCAAACGCAAGGTTGCGCGGCGCCATGCCCCAGAACTCAGCCCACACGTCGTGCGCAGAGCCCGCCGAGCACCGCACCCACGGCTGCGCTGCCACAGTCGCCGTGCGCGTCGCATACGCCGAGATGACGCGCACGCGAACAGGCGACGGCCCGGACGCGTTGAACGCAGGCATGTACGAGTAGTTGCCAAGCGACAGCAGGCTCGTGATCGTGCCCGACGGCAGCTTGATGTTCGCCACGCGCTGCGCCTTGGCAGTGATGTTCGCAAGGTACGCCGTCGCGATCATCGCGCGCACCTCCTGACCGGCCGCGTACGTGTTGTTCTGTTGCGAGCCCGCCATGATCTGCCCAACGAAGCGGTTGCCCATCACCGTCGGTGCCAGGCGCACGCCGCTCGGGCGCGACAGCACGGCCCTCAGCCGCGCGTCAGGGTTGCCACCGTTCGCGTACAGGCCGGGCGTCTTGATCTGCCCCGCCACCAGCGCGACGGTGAATGCCGCCAGCAGGCAGCAGGTGACGACGGCCTTCGACATGATGATGATGCGCGAAGGGGGGGATGACGTCACGTGGAAAAAGAGGGATCTACTGGCTTCCTTGTCTTACACTCGCGTCGGTCTAGAGGAGTGTCGAGTGGGAAGCGGAGGTTGGGGTGTTCGTGCGTGATGACGCGGCGAGACGGGGAGGGTGGGTGGCGAAAGGCGATTGCGGAGATGAACGGGAAGGGCTCGAGCCTTCGGTGTCAATCAGCAACGCGTAAGCACACACACACACACGGTCAAGCGACGCGCGCGCGAACGGGAACTTGAAGGTGGAAAAGAAGAGAGTGAGAGGACTCGATTCGGGTGTGCCTCGGCGGGTTGTGGAGTGGGCCGCACCGTCAGAGACTTGTACAGTCGTCGGAAGGGGGGCTCGCACACGCACGTTCGCGGAGAGGACGCTCGAACGATGAGGGCGCTGAGAAAGCTGTAGTGGCGAAGAGAGCACGCGGGCAGAAGCAACTTGTGCAGTTGTGGTCTGTCGGTACTCGCCTAAGCCGAGCTAGTTCTCGCAATAAAGTACAGAAAC